>VMHT01047903.1_pt1 | contig 32466 bp, 57 predicted proteins | sample 4693611 | NCBI WGS metagenome assembly VMHT01 (sample SAMN12280063, study PRJNA550983) | marine metagenome | isolation source: seawater sampled from same location over 5 years 0.02-0.2 micron viral filtrate | place: USA: collected off the coast of southern California halfway between the port... ...
CCATGGTTTCAGCAACGAAAGAACCAGTGTTACCAGGATCGGTTACACCAGTTGTACCGCCGTAAGCAGTACCATACTTACCCAGGAACGGAATGTTCATGGACTTGTAGATCTTGATACCAGCAATCTCAATGATGCCGTTACCGGACTGCAGAGCTGTGCCCTGAGCGTCACGGTTCACCAGGCCGTTGGAACCAACAGCTTGGATCAGTTCGTAGTATTGACGTGGGTTCAGGACGGCAACACGGCCATCACTAGAGACACCCTTCTCGTCAAGAGCAGCGGCTGCATCATAGAATGCAGACACCAAGTTAGCAGCAACATATGCATCAGAGTCATTGGTGGTAGAACCTACACGGATCTGTGTACCACCTGGCTCAACATAACCAGTTGCAGTGATAGGTGAAGCCTGACGTGCACCACGTGCAACAGCACGGAATGCAAGACGGTCATACTTTTCTGCCAATGCATAACCGATCTTACGTGAGATCTCGCTACGCAGGTCATAATGAGAAAGTACCTCGTCCAATTCATAGACGAAAGCAGAGCTGATCAACAGGTCATCAATTGTGATCGTCTTCTCAGCCACTGGAGGTGCACCATTGGTATCACCCAAAATGCTATTTCCAGGAGTATGAAATTCCGATTTGGTACGGCCTGTGAAGATGAACTGCAAAGATTTGCCGTTCTTAAGTGTACGCTTCATGATCAAGTCACGAGCGATTGTGTTATTCTGGAAGCCTTTGAACATCTCGCCACTGAACAACTTAAGGTACAGTGCGCGTTTGTCGCCAGCTAAATTAGCCTGACCCAGCTGAGTAAGCTGAGCAGGGTTTACAGTAGATTGAAAAGCCATTTTTTTAAAGAGAGTTATTTTCGACTCTCTGAACGTTCAGAGTTATTTAGTTGTATATGTGTGGTCTGTCCCACCGTCTAGACGGCAAAGGGTATCCGCGTACGGGCCAATGCCAATAGTAAAGAGGGGACTCGAACCCCTCTGTAAGCCTATTTCTTATTTACAGTTTTGTTGTACTTGTTGCCACGATACGTGAGAGTAACAGTCATTGTTAATTCCTCAAATACCTGACCCCCGTTCCATGATCAGGTGGCATGCGTCCTAATGGATGAACGTAAGTACATTAACCAATAGTAGGAGCAGTCAGTGCTACCTGTGTGGTAGACGCTGCTGCTAAATCAAGTGGGAAGTTATGAGCATTACGCTCATGCATTACTTCCATTCCAAGTCCCGCACGGTTAAGAATATCAGCCCAAGTAGGGACAATACGGTTCCCGTTATCGACAATGGATTGATTAAAGTTGAAGCCGTTAAGGTTGAAAGCCATAGTGCTAACACCCAGGCTAGTAAACCAAATGCCAACAACAGGCCATGCAGCCAAGAAAAAGTGGAGGCTACGTGAGTTATTAAATGATGCATATTGAAAGATCAAGCGACCAAAGTAACCATGTGCAGCTACGATGTTATACGTTTCTTCTTCTTGTCCAAACTTATAACCTTGGTTCTGACTAACTTGCTCAGTCGTTTCACGAACAAGCGAAGACGTGACAAGGCTACCGTGCATAGCAGAGAACAAAGACCCACCAAATACGCCGGCAACACCAAGCATGTGAAATGGATGCATAAGAATATTATGCTCCGCTTGGAAGACGAGCATGTAATTAAACGTGCCGGAAATCCCGAGAGGCATTGCATCTGAAAAAGAACCTTGTCCAAATGGATAGACAAGGAAGACTGCAGATGCTGCAGCCACTGGTGCGGAGTATGCGACAAAGATCCAGGGCCTCATCCCTAATCGATAGCTAAGTTCCCATTCGCGTCCCATGTAAGAGTAGATACCAATGAGGAAGTGGAAGACGACCAGTTGGAACGGGCCACCGTTGTAGAGCCATTCGTCAAGCGAAGCAGCTTCCCAAATTGGGTAGAAATGCAATCCGATTGCGTTGGAAGAGGGGACGACGGCCCCACTGATGATGTTGTTTCCGTACAGGAGGGAGCCTGCAACTGGTTCTCTAATTCCATCGATGTCTACAGGGGGTGCGCCAACAAAGGCAATAATAAAACAAGTAGTAGCTGCAAGCAGCGTAGGAATCATCAGGATTCCAAACCAACCGACATAGAGACGGTTGTTAGTAGAGGTAACCCAGTTACAAAAGGCTTCCCAGTTATTTAGTTTTTGTGGTCTTGAAAGTACAGCAGTCATTTAAGTAATAGTTCATGGTTGGGTAAGTAAAATTAAGTAAGACCAGTTTAAAGACTTGGCTGTCTAGAGCTAGGGGAGGAATTGCACCTCCCTTATTCTATTTAGCTATTTTTTCTTAGCAGTTTTAGCTGAGCGTTTGAAGTTAGCAGCAGTAGGAGCACCTTTGCTACCAGCTTTCCGCATTGTTTCTCCACTACCTTCTTTGATGCGTTTCCGCTTGGCGTGGATGTTTGCGTAAAGTCCAGGTTTAGCCATTACTTTTTCTTTTTGCGTTTACTTTTACTGTTACCGCATTTCCATTTGCGTAGTGCTAATGCTTTGCGGGTCGGCTTACCGTTAGGTTTTTTCATTGGTCCTTTAACACCACGCATCCTAGCACAGAAAGACTTCTTACGTTTTCCTCCACCAGGCTGTGGTGCTTTTAAATTAGAACCAGTTTCTCTATTGTATTTTTCACGACCAGCTTTTGTCAGCCCACCTGAACGGGACTTGTGCTTGCCGATCTTGAGGCTGACATTCTTAGCCATTAGCTACACATTTTTTTCTTAGGTGGACGACCTTTCTTAGTACCGTACGTTCCTTTACCTTGTGGCATTACCAGACTCCAGGGATAAGTTGACCAGTTAGTGCATAAGCACCTAGTGCTGCAATGACACCTAGCATTGCTAGACGACCATTCAGCTTCTCAGCTTTTTCGTTGTGATTCACAGTTACTTCTTCCATGTACATGCGTGGTTCGGTGGGCCAGATCTGTGTATCGTTCATCAGAATGAATACTTCAGACCAGCTTTGGTTCCATAGGAAGTATTAATATCACCAGTCATGAAGGAGACCTCTCCATAAAGAGCTAGGCGCTCGCTAAGAGACGTGGTACCTCCAATCTTACCAGAGAGTTCCAGCTCAGATTCTGCACCATCACTAAGAACGATGGCAGGACCAGCTTGGATATACCAGTTGTTACCTTCGTAACCAACATGATTATCAATAACAGTACCGGCATAATCATTACCAGCATAGCCAGAGTTTGCTTCGACATTTACATATGGACCTGCAAAAGCAGCGGGTGCAGCAGCAAAGACGGCTGCAGGAAGGATAGCAAGAATTTTCATTTGAGTTTATTTAAAAAAGAATAAGTGTGTTTTGTGCGATTACCATGAATGCCCCACCCTAACCAGTAATAAGCAGCATTCATATAGTAAGGGACTGTCTGATGGTTAGTCAGAAATGAGCTAAGGTCATCCCTAAATCTTAGCTCATGTATCATGTAAGCTGTTTGACATTCTATGGAACTAGGATCATCTTTCCGTTTAGTACAGAAAGTACCTAGTCCATCATAACGATGTTTAGATGTCCATTGAATTAAACCATAACCACCATTAAGACACCTATCATAAGGGATGATAGCACCGCCTTCACAGACGTTAGGTTTAAAGGTTGACTCCTGATAGATGTTACCCATAATAACAGCAAGTGCAGTTCGATCTGTTACACCCGCAGAAGTCTGTAGTTGTTCTAGAACGTACTGCTCTTGTACAGTACATTGTGGGCAGTCAATCATTAGAAACCAAGGTCAGAGTTTTCAAGTTTAGTCATAACGTCAGAGCGATATGCAGGATCATTATCATAACGTGGATCATTCATAGCTTGTACAAGTTCTGATTGACTACGGAATACAGCATTAGATTCTGCTGCTCCACGTCCTGTAAGAAGTTGACCTTCGGAACCTACAGCATCTGAATACTTATTAGACAATGCCTGAACAGCAAAGTAGATAGAGTTAGCACTACCAGCTCCCATAACAGAATCATACATTTCAATCTCTTCGTTTGAAAGATTTTGTCCTGCCCATTCCATCATGGAGTCGTAGGCTTTCTCACCACCAACCATTTTATATAGTTGGTCTGCCTGTGCTTCAGTTAGTTGGCCACCAGGGGATTCATCATCGTCGTCTTCATCGTCATCATCTTCTGATTCTTGTTCTTCTGGTTCATCAGCTTCAGGTTCTTCCTCACGTGACTCGCCAAGTTTCTTTTGTAGTTCTAGGTAAGCTTGTTCAAGAGATTGTGGACTATCAAACTTACCTGCTAGCAACTGCTGTTGTTCCCCTTCATTAGCCTCAGCAATAGCTAGAGACTCTTGCTCATCAGCATTTAGTTCTGGCTGATCAGCTGGTGCATCAGTTGATGTTAGTGTTTCACTCATTAGACTTGTGGTGGTTGTTGTGCTTGTTGTTGCATGGCTTGCATCTCAGCTTGCTCACGCTTTTGTTCAACAGCAGCCATCTGTGGCGCTTGTTGTTGTGCAGCCATAGCCTGCTGTTGTTGCATTGCTTGCTGTTGTTCACCTTGGATTTCGTCCATGCTCTTCACAAGGTTGAGCACGTCGATACCAGATGCAGCTGCCAAACGTTTGACAACTTCTTCTGGATTAATAAACTGTTGAATAGCTTCTGGACCCATTGTCTGAGCAATAACTTGTAGGAATTGACCAAGACTTTCACGATCCTGACCACGACCAAGTGCATTGATACCAGCAACAATAGTTGGTTTAACAATACCACCTTTAGGTAAGCGTGGGATCTCTCCAGTTTTTTGTGCAACGTTTAGTTTACGATTTAGATATGGTACTAAGAACTCAACAGTAAGTAAACTAAATAGTCCACCAAGTTGTTGCTCTAGTTCCATCTGTGTCATCCTTACTTCTTCTGCTGTAGTCCTTTCAGACTGACGAACATTAAGAATAAGGAATGCTTCACTAAGACGTTGTGATAATGTACCTACCATTTGATAGGCAGTCTGGAAGTCAGCTGTCTTTCCAACCTGTACTACACCAATGTCATCAGGTCGTCCCTGAATGATAGCACCGTTACCTGCCTTAGCAAGTGTCGATGGTTTGGTGGAGGAGCTTGGACTGACAGTGAATACAATCTTAGCAGCTGCTGCGCTGCCTTCAACCAGTGCTTGTGACAGAGCTTCAAGTGACTTTAGGTCACCAAGGAACTCTTCTACCCTACCACGTCCGTAGACTTCGCCGTCTACGTGGTTGAAGCGTAGCACCAGCCAAGGGTTAGAGTCAAGAGGAGATTTACTCATTGACTTAGGAAGGATCTGATCGTCTACTTCCTGATGCCACATCCAGCGATTGTTATCTAAAACAACGTGTGTATAGATGTCACATTCATCATCGTGACGTGTTGTATTGTCAGATGAATCATTGGGTTGTGGTTCTTTGTAATCTGGATTAAATTTTTTCAGTAATTTTTTCGAGATTGTTTCCTTTGTTACAATTTCAATAACATTACCGTTACCATCTCTGTCTACTACATATCGGTTTAAAGGATAGAGCTTAAGTCCATCCTTACCCATAAAGACAAGAGCATTACCAGCTACTACAAGATGCTTTAGTGCTTGGTGAACGACAACACGATCACTGGAAGCCGCAATGGATTCCATGATAGTACGTTCGATCTTAGCAAACGACAAGTCTAGTTCAGATCTAATCTCTGGTCCTAGTTCTTCAGGTAAGTTAACATCATTAACCTGTAGCTTAAAGAAGCTAGTTTGTGGAGGTAACAATGCAAGCATTAGTTTACTTGCAAGAGTCACCACACCTTTAGCTCCCTGTGATTGCCACGGGGTTGTAAGTTTAACTGAACCTTTAGTATAAACCTCATCATCACGGATGAGATAGGGAAGAGTTAGATCTGCTGCTTGTCTAGCAGTGTTTAGAAACTGTGAACGGTCTGAAGACAATCTGTCATAACGTGTTTTAGCTGTCATTATAATTTAGATGTTTAACGTTCGACCTTTATTTTGAACAGTATTAGGTGCTGTAAATCCTATTGCACTGAATGGTGTAGCAGCTCCTGCTCCTCTACGACGGAAACCAAACGAACCAGGTAGTCTTGATTGAGATGCAGAGTTAAGTTTTAAATCAGCTGCCTGAGTACCACGTGTTTGGTTGCCCAATGTAGTACGTTGTGCTGTATCAAATCCTTCCTGCATTATTTTTAATCTTTCTTTAAAATCAGACGCTTGCTGTTCAGATTGTATTTTCAACTTCTCCAGCATGTCCTGGTAATATTTATCTTGTTCTCCAAATTGAGAGCTAGGATTTTGAGAATAATATCCTTCTATCTGTCTAAGATCATTTGCACTATCAAGAGATTGAATACCAGCAGATCTGGCTCCTTCTACTGCACGGTTGATTTGATTAAGATCATTCTGGCTATCAATATTTTGAATGCCAAGTAATCTAGCAACACGTCTTTGTTCTGCTGTAACGTTCATTTAATTTGCCTCCATATTTAAACGTTCAACATTCCAGCAGAATTAATACCACCCATCAAAGCTTGACGACGACGACGCCTAAATCCGTATGTACCACCTCGTTTCATACCTGGATCGGAACCAAGTTTGAAATCAGCTTGTTGACCAGCACGGGCTTCGTTACCAATTGCAGTACGTTGAGCCAGTTCAAACTGTCTCCTTTGTTCGTCAGCTTGACGACGGTATTCTTCAGCTGCGGCAGCTTGTTCAGCACGCATTGACTCAATTTCACTTTGATACCTTGCATATTGTGCATCCATCATGCTTTGATAGTCCGGCATTTGCTGTTGAAAACTTTGCGCTGCGGGACTAGGTTCTGATGTCATCTGTGGAGCCGGAGCCGGAGCCGGTGCTGGTGCTGGTGCTGAGGCTGAGGCTGCTCTAGGTGCAGGTCTAGGACGCGACCTAGGTTTTGGTCTTGGTTTTGGTCTTGACAAACGCTGTCGATCAGATGCTGCAGCGCCACGACTAATTAGAAGTGGTTCATATGTAGGTCTCCGACCAGAAAATCCGCGATCGTTTTTGTGATCTTTGAATTTATCATAATCCTTAGCTGATCTACGGTAATCCCTAATGTTTCTGTTGCGAATCGATCGGAGACTGATACCTCTTTTATTAGCTTTGCGGGCTTCTTTCTTAGAGATCTTACCATCTCTAATAATCTTCCGCATAAACTTTTTCTTTTTTGCCCTTGCCTTACGTTCCTTCCTTCTAGCTTTTCTTTTACTTCTTTTCCTAGCCATTAGTTTTCCTCCATATAGCGGATGACCCATTCAACAACACTGCGTTGACCGGCTTGGTACATAATCTTTTCCATTGTATCTTCAGGTGTTGGATTAATGGGTGGAAAGATTTCTTCTAATTGATTTGTTAAACCACGGGCTTGCATACCCACGGTCTCAAGCATACTGGGGGAGATTGACATTACTATGCTCGAAGAAAGACGGCATTCTGGCAGATTTGGTGAAGGAAAGTTCAGGAGCCTTGCCCTGATACATTAAGTTATCACTAGATTGCAGCCAAAATTTTTTATCCAAATTCTTATAGGTAGTATTTATACCTAGTGGTTGCATAACCCAGTTAATAGTTGCTTTACGCAGTTTATCAAGACTTGGTGAAATATCTAGACCAAGTTCTTTACACACAATACTATTAGCCGCGACATGAATCTGTTCGTCTCGTGACACATCGGCACTTACTGTTCGCATTCCAGCGTCACCATTAGCGCGGAAGAATGGTAGAAGAACGAAGAAAATGCTACGCTCGGCCACCATTGCTTTCGTAATCGTGTGATCAGGATGCGAGATCCATGCATCGCGTAACCGTAACGCTTCGGCTTCAGCCTTTTCATCCACCCCGTAAGCATTGGCGATGTAACCAAGAGCCACGTCGTGGTTTTCCTCGTCTTTGACATTTGATAGGAGTAACTCCCGTGCCATGTCTGGAACTTCATTGGCAAGTGCATCAGTGATAAAATCTCCCACAGGTAGTTCCATGTGTCGCAAGGCAAGTGCACGGTGGATTGTCTCCTCCGCACCTTCCTTGCATGTACCAGCAGTTGTCTGTACTGGTGTCCATTTGCGCTTCCGCGCCATTAGTTTTTCGTAAGGGTTCATTCTTGACAATCACATTGAGGTTCATTTAGTAAATCGTTCAGGTAATCATCAACATCAACATCAGCTAGAGCAGCATACGCATCGGTCTTATCCTGAACATCGCCCATTACTTGCAATGAATAATAAAGCGAGGTTTGTGGAGACCTTAGCCACTCTTCAATGAATGATTCATCCATGATAGCCAAATCTGACCACCAGTTATATGAATATCCATGGAGAAGTCCACTGGTTTGGTAGAGAGACATGATGCCATCGGCAACACGTTTATAATTCTCCCATCCTACTTCACTGGCGATTTCTACGTCACCATATGAGTATGTTTGCACTCCAAAAGTGCCTGAGTCTCGGTCTACAGTACGACCAATAGGTGGTGCAATTTCTGGGGTACAAGTAAAGCCATCAGCATCCTGTGAGCGGTAGCTACAAGACGCTGTAGGAGCGATAGCAAACGCTCTGACCATATTGTACTCATGTGCAATAAGAGAGGCATCACGGATTCCTGCAGCAAGTTGTTGTACAAGAGAGAATGCAGCAGTAGCTTCTACTTTGTTACTGTTGTACTGCTCTAATGCACGACCAAACTGCTCATAGCTTACGCCATATCGTCGCAGCAGATTGGCAAGACCAAGTACACCGAGACCAACCTGACGATCTGTCTCTGATGGTAGGTACTCACCGCTATCTCCTATACCTGTTTTACCATGCAGTTCACATAGTTCTTTCATACCTTCTGCAAATGCAGTAGGGATTTGATCAAAACTACATGCACCCAGGTTCACGTGTTGTAAAAGACAAGTACCACGACTAGGTAAATATACTTCCAAGCACACATTACCTCGGATACGTTGTGTCCCTTGGTACTTTACTTTGTTTAGCCAAATGTCACCAGCCTTGATACCTTGGATTAGCAAGTCTCGTAGCTCTTGTGACATATCATCCCACCATTCTTGTGTGATGTTAACGCAACGTTTGACCCAAGGTAGTACATCACGTGGTGTTGTGATGAACTCTTTTAGGTCAGCATGTTGAGCGTCAATATGTAAAACTATTGCTCCGTTTTTATATTTTCCGCCCCTTCTGAGAGTTTCGTTAAGAGCCGAATAGATTCGTCCAAATGATACAGGACCACTCGCAACGACGCCAGAGTCTCTCTCGAAGCCTCGTGGGTCAAGTTCTGATAAGTGGATTGCAACGCCAGCGCCATTGCGGAGAGCGTGACTAGCGAACTTCCAGGATGCTTCGATGCCATTGGGACCTGCCATTTGATTTGATACGTTCATAACCGTGCACGACACGGGGAGACGGCCATCGGGATCATCGATCCACGATTGAACACGACCAGTTCTAGAAATTAATTCGCTCATTTTACAAGATCATCGAGATTAGGTGGTTTATAATTTGGTCCTTTTAATACCTTACCGTCGGACCGTCGGATAGGTTTATTATCTAATCCAAGTTTAGATAGGTTTGATTTATGAACACGGTCTAGTGCTTCTTCTAGATCCCATTCCATGTTTTCTGCATATTGAAAGCAGACATAAACAAGATCAGCTAGTTCCTTAAGTTCATCTACATAACCTTCTTCGGTTGCTGCATACATGAACTCTTTGAACTCTTCAACGATCAAATCCCGTTGCATAGTCCGGCTCCCCGTAGAGTTCGGGATCCCATATGCTGTCCGAAACTGAATTGCTTGATCCGAAAGTGATTGTTTTTGTAGATGTTGTGTTGTCAAGTTCATTCTCAAGATAGTGGATAGCCTTTTTAAGGTCAGACGCTTTCGTGTTAGCATCTTTGTAACCGGCTCGGCAAGTATATTTAATAACATTACCTAGGTGGTAGTTGAGGTTTTGATCTCGGATAAAATCCCAGACTTCTATTGTTCCTCTAGTGTAGTGTGCGGGAGATTCCATTGGGCGAGTAGTTGTCCTACGTTGTTAGTAAGAATAAAGTTAGTTTTTTGTAGTTGCAAAAACAACTCTATCATCTGATCAGGAGGACACCGCTTTAACAGCTCCTCCATTCTTTTCAGTTTAAACTCTTGTTCTAGAGTTATGTCAGTCACTGGCATTGGTGGGAGTCCATAAGATGGGTCTGTTCTCTTTGAAGTCATAATCATCAGCAGTTAGTATCTTAGCTAATCGTGCATTGAGTAGTGCTTCGTCACTTGTAAGACCTTTAGACTCAAAAGCTTTAACAACGCTATCCCAAGTGTAGCCATGTTCAGAAAAAAATTTTACGCTAGTTTTTACGCCGAATCCTGGAGCGCCTGAGTAACCATCTGTGCTGTCACCAGCAAGAGTTTGGATAAGAAACCATTCCCAACCAGATTGTTTGTCTATTGTAAAGGTTTCATCTAGATTGTACAGAGTACCAGGTATTTGTTTCATGTCCTTGTCAGGGGACACAATTACACATTCATCATTTGATGTGGCATGAATACCCATGGCATCATCTGCCTCTAGTTGTGGCATCCTGATAACACGATATTCATCATGTAATTTGTGTATTACTCGTCGGTATCCACAAGGTTTTTTGCGATTCCTGTGACCTTTGTAAGATTTTTCAACTGACTTACGAAAATTAACAGCATCACTGAAGAACAGAATAACATCTGGATCGAAGAAAGCTGATTTAATTTTACTGAGTTCTCTAGTAACATTAGCATATGCTTCACTAAATCTACTGCCGACCATGATTACATCATCACCCCAATCAATGTCATACTCAGCTGATGCACATGCTTTGTAGACAATGTAATCAGCATCGATCAGTAGTGTAGTCATTTACCTTGACCCCTACTCAACTTGCGATCACCTTTAGGTCTTGATAGTTTACCTTGACCTTGGGTTGTTTTCTTCTTAGTAGATTTAATCTCCTTTTCGTTTTTCTTCGAGTAAAGCATTAGTGGGTTTCGCTCCAGTTGTTTCCGGTGGTTGCTTCGGCGTCAATGCGACACCTGATGTTGTAGTATTCACCAGCTTCTGTACTGCTAAGTACCAAGGATGAACATAAGTCTGTGGCGTGCTCGGGAGAACACTCGAATTGTAATTCGTCATGAACAAATGCTAGTTGTGAACAGCATAGTTTTAGTTGTTTAATGTTGTGTTGATTGATCAGCATCCAACGTTTAGCCAGGATTGCAGAGTTACCTTGCAAGCAGTAGTTTAACGCTTTATGCGGGCTATCCACGATAATTTTTCTGTCATCGATAGCTTTGATGTATCCACGTTCTGAAGCTTTCTTAATTGCATCCAGGAGATCACCGAGTCCTTCAATCGCATCAACATATGCTTCTCTGATCTCTTGTCCTTTTTTCTTCGCTGACGCGGATGAAAGAAGTTTGTCATAGCTGTGTCCAATTTTTTCATTGCCTGCCCCATAGAGCATTGCATAGGTTACCGTCTTTACTTGTTTACGACTGATACCTATCTTGTCAGCATTGACTTGATGGATGTCACCGTTAAGTAGGATGTCAGCATAACGACCGCCATCATACTTGGCTAGGAAATGCGAAAGCATTCTTAACTCGATGCCTGCTAAATCAGCACCGACCATTACTAAACCAGGGCTAGCAGTAAATAGCTGCCTAAATCTAGGATCACTTGGAACTTGCGCGAGGTTGGGGTTACGATGCGCTTGCCTAAATGTTGCAGTAGCTACTGAACAATGGTGATGTATCCGACTAGCAGTCGTAGATAGCTTCAGCCATGCGTTCGCGCCTTCGGAGATCATCCCAAGCATTTTCGTTACCGTCAAACATCTCGCAAACTGCATAGCAATCGGAGACCCAATCTCGGTCAGAATAACTTCGTCGATAACTGGTTTCCCAGTAGTTGTCTTCTGCGTTGGAGTCCAACCACAGAATGTTTGCAATATCCATGAGATGTGATCGCGTGATGTTGGATTGAGTTCTTTTAAACGTGTGAATGGAGCGTCTTTGACATAGCCTTGGGTCCGATTATTTCTCTTAGGAGTAAATACTGATCCGGCAACGTAAGGGTGCCTGTCACGTAGTAGTTGATAAGTTTGCTCAAGCTCTCGTCTGAGAGTAGATGCAAGTTCCCATGCAGAGCGTTCATCAAAGTACCATCCATGTAGTTCCTGTCTTGTGAGGATTTGGGCGGACTCATGCTCTAATTTAATCCACTCAGGTATGGTTGAAAATGTTTCCAAAGTTTGTTCGTAACAACAACGTCTTGTATCATGTAATCTTGCATTTCTTGTGACCACTCCTTCCAATCTGTGTCCTTACCAAATGTTCCTTTGTTTTCTTCTAGACGATAACCGTAAGCTTCTAAGCTATGGCGACCGTATAGTTTAAGAGGCATGTCTTTCCAGACACGTTTCTTATCTATATCTAATAGGTTTGGGTGATACAAACGGCTGAGCAGAAGAGTATCCAGGCAATCACCAATACGTCTAAACCAGGGGTATAACTTATTAATGATAGCAAGATCGTACCCAATAATGTTATGACCAATAATACACTCAGCGTCTTCCAAATACTGAAGACCTCTAATAATTGGTTCAGCAGCTGCTTTATCTGTTGCATGTTTAAACGCTTGATCATTGTAAACCATTGTTTGCTCAGTTTCTGTATCATAAATACAGAGACAGTGGATCTTGGTAACATCACAGAGTAATCCGTCAGTCTCTAAATCAAAGATCAGCATTACTTACCGTGCCATTTGTATGTCTTATCGACAAACTGTGCTCTAGCAATTGCTTGAGTTGTTGGTGGGTTAGGGCGTTTCAATTCAGAAGTCTGTTGAGGGATTGAAGTCTGCTGTTTCTGTTGTTTCATGAAATTTACAGGTAGATAAGTCATAGTTTAATCGACAAGCAACGCCTGTTTCCCCAGAGTAGCGATTTTTGAGAATTCTAACAGTTGTATCAGAGTGTTTAGATCCACTCTGCTGATCTCTTTCGAGTCCAATAACTGCATCGCTAAGTTGAGCGATTGCCGCACTTCCTCTAAGTTGTCCGAGTGTAACACGTGCACCTTCTTCATGATTTTGATCCGATGATGTGCGCTTAAGATGCGACACAAGAAATAAAGCAATGCCAGTGCGCTCCACGAGAGAACGTAGGCGGGTCATTGTAGTATCTATCATACGTCGTTCGTCTCCATCTAATCCACTGAGTAGGATTGATAGGTGATCGAGAAAGATAACCTTGGTATCAAGACCTGCAGCAAGATATTCAATACGATTGTAGATAATATCAGGATCAAAAGATCCAAACCCATCAAACAAAAATAAATCCCAATTGGCAAGCGTTCTCTCATAGGCTTCAGTCAACGTTGAACGATCGTGTTCACCCATGTGTAATGCTTTACCAACAATAGGAGACATAAGTCCTAAAGCAGTACGTCGGTTTGACTCTTCAAGCGCCAAATAACCGACCCTTTCTCCCTTCGATAACAAGTGAGCAGCCAAGTCTCTACAGACGGACGACTTCCCTTGTCCAGATCCTGAAGTAATTGTGACAAGTTCTCCATACCTGATCCCGTGAAGCTTTGCTTGTAATCCTTGAAATGGGTAGTCATGATCTGATGGTGGTGATGGTGTGGTAACTAATTCAAGTAATGATTTACCATCTACAATACCATCGGGACGATATTCTCTACGTTTAAAGAATGCATCATCGATAGACTTGTAATCATTAGCTTGTAATGCGTCTGAGAGATCCTTGTAAGCCTCTAGACGGGCTATGAATGCCCTGCCAGGTGGTAACACACTCGCAGCTTCTTCAGCAGCCTTCTGTCCTGGTTCATCAGAATCAAACCAAAGTACAATTTCTTTGTAACCTTGGAGGAATTCTAAGTTCTTTTGTATTGCTTTCTTGGCACCAGCTGCACCGCTAGGTAGTGATACAACAGGCCAAGTAGGGAATAGTTCTGCATATGATACGCAGTCTAGTTCGCCCTCTGTAATAATAATACGTTTACCACTGTTACCCCATAAGTATTGGGCGAAGAATGTACCAGGTGAGTCTCCTTCGTAAGTAAACTGTTTGTCTTTTGTTTTAACCTTAGCACCTTTGACAATGCCAGATTGATCGTGATAATAAAACCTTAGCTTATCGCCATCACGATATACCTTGTATTTTTCACAAGTTTGTTGAGAGATTTTTCGTTTCTGCAGCCGTTCAGCTGAGCCTTTAATCTGCACGCGATTTGTATGATGAATGTGGATTGGCTCTTCATCACCTGGAGTGTAGAAATGACACACAAAACAATAACCGTGACCATCAGAATAGATACTATTACCATCTGATGAGCCACAATTGTTACATGCCTCATGCCTAATAAACTCAGATGAGCCATTTAAGGGGGATGTTTTTGAATGATGTCCAAAGGATGTCATGTCTATCGCACCACTTTGCATAAGTGGTTTTACTTTTCTTACTAATTTTATTGAATGGAGATTGAAAGACCATGCGTAGATCTAGATCAGGGTTCAGTAGTTTAACTGCCTTGATCTTTCTACGATCTTCAGCTTCCCAGTAGCCTTTACATTCTAGATGTATGCCATTGGGTAAGATAAAGTCAGGGCAATACAAATGCTCAATTACATATGGAATCTTGACGGTTTCGTATTCATACTTAACTCCAAGCTCGACAAGTAAATCAGCAACTTTCTCCTCAAGCCCGGAGCGGAATGCCATCAATCCTCCAGTGCTTTCTCAATAAGCTCATCAACGATCTCATTGACAGCACGTTGCATTTCATAGCGGAAGTCATCACGGGATTTCTTCCATTTGGTTACACTGATCTCAGGCAGTTTGACAGTCATGTCACACCGGTAGAGACCAAGCATATCATCGACAGTAATTTTAGCATCAACCATCAGAAGTCGTCCTCTTCTAGTGTTGCGTCCTTGCTGGGTGTGATATTAGGTTCAGAAGCTTTAAAGCCTTCAGTAGTGCCAAACATAGCTACTACATCCTCTGTACTCATGTCACCTGTATCTACACCAGCTCCGTTATTGAGAGACACCAGTTGTACACCAACCAGTTTAAGACTCGTGCCATAAGTGACTCCATCACGTAGGATATAGGGTTTCTGATAGAATGCCAACTTGACACGACTACCAGCATACATAGGTGTAGCCTCATCTGTAATCTGTACGCCTTGCGTATCGACAACAGGTGGACGGTTCTCTTCGTTCCAGCTGAACTTGACTTTGTATTGTCCATCAGCTACTTCTTCCCATGGTTCAGGCTTTAGTGTTGAACGCTTAGGGTTCTTTAGTTTACCTTCTGCCCACTTGAGTGACTCAACACGGTCATCTTCAAGGGTATCAGCCATTGACTGATCGACAATAGCAGCTAGTGAATAACCAAACTTACTTGGTTTCAATACAGCTTGGTAGCCTTCAAGGACTACAGGCTGTTCGGTTTTGTGTATGTTGCGGGGCATTAACAGAAAAAATAAGTGGATTCAATCACGGATTCTGGTTCCAGATCTCCGATGATCGGTGGGTCAGTCTCCGCTTCTATTTGAGTAGCGAAGTCTTGTAAGTAATCATGCTCTGCAAATAAATGCATGTATGTTGCTCGCACTACGGAACTAAGCAGCTCCATGTCTGTAGCACGACATAATACAGAGTCATGTATAAGAGCAATGGGTGCATAGAAAGCTAATGCACTTAAATGTAGCAACGAAGCGTCAAGTGAATGTATAAGATTAGGTGCTGTTGCGTTCTTGTGGTGTTGCTTATCTACCTTGTTACTATCTTCAGTAGCAACAGTAAGTTTACAACGACCTAATAATTGTAGCTCAACTTGAATAGTCTTTGGTTTCATTAGACGTTGGTTAACAACAAAACCAGATGGTGTTACCCATTTTAGTTTTGTCTTACCTCTATCAATAGCTTTAGCTACTTCTTCCTCAATCCATGACATGACAGCCATAGGACCAGGTACAACCTCATCCATAGCATTTCTAACAGCGACAACAGTCTTTGTCAAGTCATCTTTCTCAATCTCAATACCTTTCTCTTTTAGTGCGTCCTTAATGTACCCACGGTTTGAGAACGGCTTTGCATTGTAAGGTACGGTCATCACTACTCTTTTGACTACCTTTCTATCCATATGATTACGAATAGAACTAGGGCAGAAAGGAGCAGCAGTATTAGCAACGACAGCATAAGCATCCTGTGGTTTATCAGAAGGGATAACATTTACTAAACTAGCAGTAGATTTATCTCTAGCTAATCCAGCTAATATTTGTAACCCACTACATGTAGCGTCAGTAGCAACTATGCCACCTGTTGTTGTCCTATCTTTAATTAAGACACAATGATAGTATTCATCACAAGCAGCTAAAAACTGCCAAGGTTCAGCAACTTCATCCCATTCGTGAATGTGCCGGATTGGATCACATGCGACCATAGAAATAATATGGGTATTATTCTTTACCCATTTTAATCTATCTTCAATAGTGTCTTTATCTAGACCATAAGTAGTAGCAACTTGGAAGGCTAACCATTTCTCAGCATACTTATTCATCGTTGCTTCTTTAGCAAATCGAAGTAGACTTTTTCCAAAGTCAGTATCTTGTGGTGTTAAGTGTGATGGAATTGGATATGCTCTTCCACGGTAGTCAAAGCTCCAAGGTAGATAAAATTTATTCTTATCTTTAAACCTTGCTACTGCTTCCATTGTCATTCGAGTCCTACAAGATTTTCTAAACTCTTGAGCTTGTAAGTCATGGACTACTTTAGCTCTTCGTTTATAATCTTGTCTTGACTCTTTATTTGTATCAATATCTACCGGTTTAGGTGGTAGATCATGATGCATAATAGGGAGGAACTTACCGACAGCTCGTTCCATTCTATCTAGTTCTTCCGCTACCTTTACTGTGAAAGGGTTTAAACGGTAAGCCACCTTCTGAATCTTGTTTAAAAATTCAATTGGTGTTTCTCCCTGTATAGATGTGGGATCGCCCCTACGGACTAAATGGTGTCCAGCCATGATCTCATTTAGGAAGTAACCACCACATGACTCGTTGCTCCAATCTCTTGGAGGTATAAGCATAGGCCATGCAACAGGACTAAATAGTTCAGCATTTTTCATAATTTCATCCTTTTTTTCCAGAAACTCTGGAGTAGGAATAATATGCTGGATTTTCTTGCGTCCTTGCTGATGAATGTGCCTGGTAAACCAACCACTAGTTTCCATAATGCAGTCTAGTAACCAACCACCAAGTTTAACACGGTTTTTACTGCCCCATGTCTGCCAAGGCGTAACATCATACCTGTTCATTAATGTTCTGATGTTTACTAGTTTCTGTTGTGTACCAGAAGAACTGTGCCAGTATCGTTCTTTTAGTTTATACAGTAAACCAGGTGCTGTCTTCTCATAGTGTCTCATCTGACACTCCTGTTCAACAGCTAAACCAATAGCCTCACAAACGCCTACAACCCCATTGGATTTATCTTTGTGACTGAATACCCTATCAAAGCATACCTTGAGTGCTATAGCGGCAGCAGCAAGTGGCTCAACATCAACTAGATACTGTTGTATCTCCTTGAATGCTACACCTGTTTTGCCTTCCTTTATCCTGGCGTTAGTATCTTCAATACGTGCAACCAACAAAGGAAGCAGGGTATCAATAGAAGCAGTTCCGTAAACACTAGCAGACGCATAAGATTTGTTTTCTAAGTCCCGTGTGTTCTTATGTAGTTTTTTTAGACCATGTGCAATAGCATCACGTTCTAATTGAATCTGTTCGTCTAACTCTTGTTCAGTCGGAATCAACAATCAAATCTTCTCCTGCGTCCTTGCTGGGCGTGTATGTGAAATCGTAACATTGTGCTAGCTCTGGGTAGGCTTCACTTAGTTCCTCAAATTGATCAATCGAAATCAAACTCATCGTGGTTATGTGGTGTAATAAATTGTAGTTCTGAATCTGTACATACGATAAACTCAGACTTATCAGCCATCAACTGCTTAACTTTATTCTCAGCAGCATATTGCTTTTGATACGTGTACTCTTTGACTTTACCTTTTGATGTAGTTTCTCTGATGATACAACAAACAGAGGAGGGTAGTTCCCAACCTCTGAGTTTCCAATCTACAAATTCTTCATAGGTTGGAGCATATAAAAACTCATCAGGTACTTCCTTCCATTGTCGCCAGTTGTTCGGTAGATAAGGTTTCTTACCAGTCATCGTCATCCAAATAAACATCCTTTAGTTTAGAAGAGCCACCGGACAATTCAGCAGCGGCAAACATTGCACGCTCAAAATCGGGTGCAAGTAACCACTGCACCTGCTCGTCTGTTGTGACATAGCGCCACGTCTTAAGGCGTTGTTTGTTTAGCATTAGTCTTCTGTTTTGTTCTTTAGTGCGTGAGCATACTGCTTTACAATACGCTCTGCTTTTGCATACTTACGCTTGAGATAAGTGATAAATGCTGGTGTCATTTCTTTGAGTAGTAGCGTGATGTAATACGGTTTGAACGCTGATAGATAACAGCAGTCGAGAACAATCCTACCATACCAATGATGGCAAGAATAATTGTTGATTCATTCCAAAGCATTAGTTGCTCTCCTTGTTTGTGTAGTGTGCGCGGATGTTGTTAAGGCGTTGAAGTGAAGTCTCCTCTGATGTTACTTCCATGCATTCAATCGTCATGGTTTCGTCTTGCTCAAAGTTATCATGTAGATTACTAATTTCTAGGCGATTTAGTACCGCCTGTAGATTAGAATAAACAGAAACCATCTCATTGCAGTCGAATGCAGTGCGATAGCGGAGAACATAAACAGTTGACATTGATGCTGCGTCCTTGCTGGTGTGTATGTGTAATGAAAAATATATAGTGACACCAATTGATGCCACTATGTGTTACTTAAGATCAGAAGTTCTGATTGAAGAAGTAGTATTCGGAGTCAAAGTACACCGTAAAGTAATCGTAACGCAGCGATTGATGCCACACTAATTCCCAATCAATGGCGTGTTGTACCCAAATAGGTAACGCATCCATCTCAGAAGAATACATTTCACTCATCAAATCCTCACAGAATGTTGCCTCGTCACGATAGCAACCAGAGTACGCTTCTTCGAGTTGTTCGATGCTAGTAATACCATACGATGTTAACTCCTCCATGAATTGCTCAATGTCAGAAACATTCTCAGATTCAATAATCTTTGAGATAGCGTCTTCGTAGCGTGTGAGAGTAGGTGCAATCATAGTTGTGTGAATGTGTTGTTTGATGAGAGACAAGGTAGTTAATCAGGCAAGAGTGAAAGAAGAAACCTCGTAATCTTTGAGGCAATACTCGTTAACCCACTTGCCGAATGATTTGACATTACCAGCAATCAAGTCAAAGATACCATCTTCGCTGACATTGCTATAAAGATACTGCTTATCATTGTTGAACGTAACAAGCACTTGTTGTGCAAGTTGGTGAACCTCAAGATTCTTAATTGCAGAAGACTTGATGGCGTTACGTGCAGAAGGTGTGAAGAACATGGTGTAATAAATAAGGTGAATAAGTAGGTGTGAAACCTACATCTAACCACCGAAGTGGCTAGAGGTAAGCATCAGCTATGGTTAGCGATGAACTCGTCGAGAGTGTAACCGTCGTCGGTGTCAGTGTCAGCAATGAGCTGATCATAAGACAAAGAATCTAGATAGTCACGATACTCTGAAGATGACATGTCATTGTCAGGATCGAAGTCATCGTGGCAAAGATAGTCATACTCATGAGACAATGCGTCGATAAGTTGTGCACGCGTGTATGTGGTAATAGTCATAATCAAACAGCAGATTGAAGAGTGAGAGGATTAGAATCAAAGTTGTCTGCACACTTACTATCGTAAGCGACACAATACTTGTTAACCCATGAACCAAGACTGATTGTATCTTCTAACAACAGTTTGGCAATAGCACGACGACTAACATTATTGTATGCATAACGCTTAACAGTTTTGTTAGTGTTCTTGTAGTATACAGTACACCAACCGCACCAAGGATTGACGATGATGTAGTCAATACATGCTGAAGAACGGATAACAACGAACGCTTTGTTGAGTGGATTGGAGAGCATAGTGTGATTGATTTGGTACTTAGTTAGTATGGCAGAGAATGGAGAGAAAGTCAAGCGGTAGTAGACAGTTCCTCGCGTGTCATATGGTATTGGTAATCACCATTAGACATACGTGCACGCTGTAATGCACGCTCTGCATCATACTGTGCAGTGTAATAATCAAAGTCTTTGGAAACACCATTAAAGGTGCGAGTTAAGACGAATCGAAAGGTTTGTTTGTTCATGCTTATAGTATGGCAGAGAACGAGTGGAAAGTCAATAGGTAGAATTGCTCATCTTTTAATTGAGTGGTTGGTAGTACACATGTTCTACACTGTTACTTATTTCATGATGCTGAACACCATTAATCTTTGCTGGTTTGTTACGCTTAGCACGCTTCTGTACATCACACCATAACAGTGATTTGATTGGTTTACTTTGCAGCGTGTATGTGACTTCTTTTAATCTCATTACTTGAACACATATCCAGATTCAAACTCAACAACCTCGTTGTTATCTTTAACGAACCATTGATAGTCTTTCTGAAATACTCCATCAGTTAATGCATCACAGAACTCATTGATGATAACATTGAGACGAGATTTAGTCGTGGCAGTTCTCCAACCACCATCAAATACTGTTACAAAGGTATCAGTCACAGTTGCAATATGATTACCATGTAGATACACAAGCGAGGCATTGTTGTCGTTAGTATACACCTCAGTGTTTGCCTTACGCCAACACTTACCCAGTCTAATTGCACTGAGCATGTCTCTCTCAATCTGTCGCATTGTCTCTCCGTTTGGTATGCATATAGTATGGCACAGCTCAGCGCATAAGTCAACACGTCGTGTGCACTTCGTTAACTGGCGCAACAGATGTTGTGCAATATTTACACGGATACGTGTACCTAATTAAATATTATTTAGCAGAGGTAATCGCTCGCGCTACGCGCTCGCTATGTGCGCGAAATATTATCACATAGTGAGCATGATTGCGGAAGCGAGCGTAGCGAGCGGCAACGATCAGTATATTTTATACCCCTATGGGGGTAATATTTGCAATACTTATATGATATATGGGTTCACAAATTTATGTCATTTTTTAAGGAGCCTTTGCTCGTTAGCGTAAGGTTCCGACATGACAAAAGATGTATAATCAGTAAAATACTGTGGAAAGTAGGACCAAACGGGAAGACACTGTTTAATATTATGATAATTGGAGGTACACATAGTAATAAACAGTGCTAAACAGTTAATTGCTTGTTGAATTGAGACTATCATTAAACATTGCGGTATAAACGATAGGGAATTGCTGTTGGATGAGTGTTTTAACGTTATCTGCTATAAGTTTGTGTTCATATTGGGTACCATTAGCACATCTAAGGTCAGTATAGTGTAACCATGAGCGAAGAGTACCGTTCATATAGAGTTTAGTGGGTGTTGAGAGGGGGAGAATGTCTCTTGCACACTCTTTAGCAACACCATGATCTAACATATCAGTATATAAGTCTAAAGATTTCTTATATAACTCTTGAGTACGGACTTCAAACTGTTGTTGAAGGAAGGGATCAAGATCATCAATACTATTCTGTCTATTCTTAGTATCTTGTCTGCGAAGGTTAGGCAGTTGGGGAGTATTAACGACTTGAGCGTAGCGTTGGGAGAACTCTTGAAAGGAGAAGGAACGGTGACGTAATATTTGACTAGCAACACTTCGGGTTGTGTCAATCTGTACACACATATTAACCATTTCAAAGGGGGACCAATGCTTATGTTTAATTAGATATTTAATAAGACCTGTATAGTTATCATTATCTTGATTAGCAGGGTTAGATACTCTAGCCATATAAGCTATTAATGATTCAGCATCGGGTGTTACGTGAACGAGTTCTACGTTATGCATACAGTAGTATAAGTTGTGATGGGATTAATAAAGAGTGGTATTAGGCAGTATAATATATACTCCAAGATTCAGTAGTATTAAAGGAGGAATGAGAGCTTGTCTCGAATTCCTCCCTTTGAGCAGTCGGGTCCACCCTTCCCTTCTGCCTATAGATGTGGGACCGTTCTAAACCCAGTGGTTGCAACGCATCTTGCGATGCTACTACACCCAGGTAGGGACTGAGTTTTTAGGATTAGAGTTAGCTTGTTGTCTTTGTGTTAAATTCATACCCAATACTAAGTGATTAGCAGAGGATTGAGGGTCGTCAAAGAACTCTTCTAACATAGCATTCCATTCTGTACGTTTACGATCTTTAATAGCTTCTAGGGCAGAGATACCCATAGCATCTGTAAAGTATTTAATACCTTGAGATAGAGCGTCTATACGATCATCATGTCTAATTGCACCTTTTTCACGACACATCCTAGACATTTGATAGAATAGCATGTATAGAAGTCGTTCTTCTGGGGGAGCATCAGGATTAGACTTAAAGTCTTTTTCAACTACGGAACGGTCAATAACGAGTCGATGTTGATTGAGGATGGGTTCGAGGGAATCAATGATTCGATCTTCTTTTCTAACATTTGCTCTGACTTCTTCAATATCAATTCCTTGTTTGGTTTGTTGGAGGTGTTTACGGAACAACTCGCTAACAATACCGTCACCAAAATTAGTTTCAATGAGTAGTTTAGATACGCCATACTTTTTACAACCTTTTAAAATATCAAGTAATGTTTGGTCTGAGTATCCGTCTCTGTAAGCACGCATGTCGTGCAAGTACAGGAAACCGTTTCGTTGTGAGATAAAAGCTGCAGCTGTTTCATCCGTTCCACGGCCCGACGGGTCAACCGAACATATTGTTTCTTGGTAAGAATCCCATTCTCCTTGTAGCTGCATTGGAGAGTAGAAATAATCCCCAGGTAATCCAACCGTTGGGAGGTCTTTGATAACGTTTTGGGGATCGGAGCACCATACGATGGATTCAGGTGCAGTAGTGGGGTTAACAGAAGTGACAATAAGATCAGCACATTTAAGTGGGAATTTTTCTGCATCAGATAAAGAAGTGTCTAACATGAACTGCAACATAAAGTTGCTACGACCCATTGACGCTTCACGCTCTACCAGGTCATCATTATCAAATCTATCATCTGTTACTTCCCATTTCTTAGCACCTTTATCAATGTCTTCAACAAGTTGTGGTGCTAACAAGCCTTCGTATTGACCAACTTTACGAGGGTATCTAGCAGGCCAAACGAATGGTTTATAAGCTCGTTCTGCTAGTTTACGATATACAGTAAAGGTAGTCTGTGGTGTTCCGAGGAACATAATACGACTATCAGGTTTAGGAGTAAGAATAGATTCAGCTTCAGTACATAACTGTAGAAGTTTCTCCCTCATAAATTCCGTCATGCTATTGCCGGGAACCTCTATGTCATCGAGAATCATTAAGTCAGCGCGAGAACCTGTCAGTTGGCCTGTAATCCCAACAGACTTGACGGAAGGTGCTTGGTGGGGGGAACAAGAAACGTCGAAGCTTATTCGCGACCATCTTGAGTCGTCGCCTTTGGGTTGTAAATGCTTTAACCATGGTGTTTCAATAATTAACTTTTGTAGAAAGATAGACATGTTATCTGCACGTTCTTTAGATGCAGAGATAATCATTATCTTTTTTTCGGGGTTATTAAAGAGAGTCCACAGAACAAAAGCACCAGTAATCCAGCTCTTACCAACTCCCCGAAATGCTTGGATCTGTAAACGCTTTGGACCATGTTGAAGGTAATCAGCAATTGCATATTGGGCACGTGTAGGATTTGGTAGGTCGAGTTCATTCCATAAAGCCTGTAAGAATAGCTTAAAGTCATCTTTTAATAGATCTAATGTATTCATCATTTCTCCAAGTTTCAGGACCGTGTGGTGTGTTAGGTAAGTGTTGTTTTACTGTAAAGTTAGATCTATCTTTAACAAACAAAGGATCGTTTACAAGTGATTCATATTGGATATCAAACCATCTGTCTTTATGTAAATATTGTTTTGCTAAGTTAATTAAATCATAACAGTTATCAATATATTTACTGTAGAAAGATGGTTCATCTACATAATCTTTATACCACTCAATACGTTCCATACTTTTAATAATATCTGCTTTATTTCTATACATGAAAGCAAACTGAGCAGTAGGAAACATAAAAGATACTTCTAGTAAAGCTTTTAAAAGAAAAGGAGCTTGTACTACAGAGTTATTAGGAATGTCTGGTGAGTAATCTAGTTCATCAATAAACGTTCGTTTAGTTTGACGTGAGATGATGTATGAAGCAAGCCGTGAGCCTGCTCTCTGTGGGCCTGTAACGATGATAGGGTGGGTCATAGGTACAATCTAGCGTAGAGTAGGTGAAAGGGTGGTTAGAGAGGCTTCTAGTATCCAAACAGGATAGCACCACCAACAGTTTTTAAACCACCTAAAATTTGCTTACCTGCGTATTCTAATTCATTAAGTGGGTCTTCTTTAATTTTATTAAATGTATTAATTATAGGTTCAGGATCTCTAGCTACATCAATCGCTACGTTTGTTAAATCAGCAGGTGTAGAAACAAATTCAGCAGCAGGGTGTGGTATAACATCAGCTGCTAAAGATAATCCAGATATACCTGCTTGTACATAATCAAGTGGGTTACCTGTTTCTTTAGCAATCTGTGTTCTACCATAAGTTTCAGCAGCACTAGCTCCAGTACCAGCTATTGATAGAGCACCTACTCCAGCAGTAGCTAAAGCAGCCATTTGTCTACGTCTTACACGAACACTACCTGATTCTTGTACAACTTCTAGTATACCTTGTTCAATAATTTGTCTGTTTTCAGGAAGTAAAACTTTTTTTTGGATCTCTAAATTAGTTGGTATATCAGGTGCTCTATAAGCTCTTGGATCTATATTTTCTTGAATAGCTTTAACTAAAGGACGTTGTGTTTCATCAGCTACTTTAGCAGCTTCAAGTTGCATATCAATCCTTTTAGCCATGGCATCAAAAAATTTATCAGGGTCTGATAATTCTTCAGGACTTAAATCTTTAATAATAGCTTGTGGTACTGTACCAAAAGGGTGTGCAGTTAACTGTTTATTAGGATTAGCTATTTTACCTAATAAAGCTGCTTCAATACCTTTAGTATTAGTATCACTTTTATGTGCCCAATTAAGATAACTTTTAATATTTTCAGGAACATCACCAAACTGTGTTCCAAAAAAATCAGCTAACCTAGTTACAGAGTTTTGCCAAATTTTTGGATCGGCTCTATAAAAACTGCCACCAGCTCTTAACATGTTTTTATGATGTCCAGTTTCTGTTCCTTTAATTACTACAGTATCATTAAGAAGTCTTTCTTGAAAATTCCGAAGCTGTTTAGCAATTTCTTTTGTTTCTACACCAGAATCAAGTAAACTTTGTACTAAATCTGGAAACGCCGCAATATTTATTGCTACAGAACTAGAAACTCTTTTTGTTTTTTTAAATCTATTAATATCCCCTAAAGCTTGTAACTCATCTTCATATTCTATCAAACGTTTGATAACTTCTTTTTGTAACTGAGCTAGTTCTTTATCCATTAATTAATATACTCCATAATTAAGTGTTCACGGAGTTTATTAACTCCAAATTTGGCTCTCATCCAGGATTGCCAATGGTTACTTCCTTTGTCCTGATTGCATCTGGTACATGCTGGAACGACATTCGTATTGACATCTTCGCCCCCAAGAGAACGAGGATGTACATGGTCCAGAGTAAGTTCGTGTAATTCATAAGTTTCTCCACAATAAACACATGTGCAGCCAAAGTGTAATTTAATACTGCGCCTCCAAAGGCGCTTTGCTTCAGAGGATGTCATGGTTATTAAGTTGTATAGGTAGTGATCAGGAGTTGGAAGTAATGGGGTCATGCTCGGCCTTTACGTGCTCGGTTTTTAGATGCTTTTTCAAGAAATGTTTTACCATTTTTCTTGTGTGATACATCTTTACCGTCACCATTGCCATAAGTACCGCGTCGTCGGTTCTCTTTATTTAAAGCAGACCGCTTTGAGATTTGTAGTTTGGAACCATCATACTTTTTTTGGTATGATTTATAGTTACCATTAGCGAATTTAGCACCGCTATGTTTAGAGCTTCGAGCCATATAGCCTCCGTTGGACTAGTTCTGGGTCAACAGTTGGCATAATGTTAGCCAATTTATCAAGTGAGTTACCATCAAAGGCGACACCACTAATGTCATTCTTTGATAACCAATCACAAGCTGCTTTTAAATCTTGTGTAGTTGCCTCACCAGATTTAACACGGTTTAGAAACTCAGTAGTAACTAGATTGTGTAGCTCATTAAATTGTTCTTCACTCGCTTTGTTTTTTGACATTAGGCAATACCTTTTTTAGCATCCCTAAAGGGATTTCTGCGTCGGCGTTTACTTCCTTTTTCAGGATCTTTTTCACCAGGACCAAATTTTTTAATCGTGTTTGGATACCAATATCCATCATTAAATGCCTGAGCAGTCTTATCAGTTTTCTTTTTTGACATTAGCTTTCTTGGCTTTAGTTTTCTTTACTACGGGTGTTTCAATTGCATACCATGTTTCACCTGGTTCATGCACGAGGTGTGATTCTGCACGTACTGCTTGTTCAGCAGTTTCATAAGTACCAAGTACCTTTTTAGTACGAAGGTCTACTACGTTGTAAGTCATTTAATTATTTCGGAGGACAATTTGGTCTAGTTTGTTTTCAATACGCACCATATGATCTTCCATACGCTGAACCATGGTTGATAGATCAGCTTTAGATACATAGTCCTGAGCCACGCTAAGTTCAATAGCGTCGATACGTCTGTCAAGACCACTAATGCGATCATGTACATTATTTATTCGATTGTGTAATCTGTTATTCAGAGTTGCGCCACCTGCTACTAAAGCAATGACAGCAGCGACTATTGCTTCCATTATTTAAGGGATACGATTGGTACGATGTCATGGCAAAGCATTTCGACACGACTGCCAGGTCTAAAAGTAAAACCTGATTTCATAATTTCTGTACACTTAAGTGCTCTGACTAGCTCGTAGTCAAGACGCATCTTTTGCTCGTGTTTACGGGCGATACCTTTACAGGTTTCTATCATGCCACCATCTAGTGGGACTGAAAAGTTCAGTTGTACGCCGAAGTTATTGCTTCGTACATACCCTGTGTTATCGTAAGGAATAGTATCGTTGCCCATATAAAAGGGCGAGAATTGCATGGTTGCTCCATTACAACTATTATTGCTTGCAAAGTATTGCCGAGACGGTGCACCAGTGTTCTGGAACTGCACCGCCTGATTGGTCACATTACCTGTAGCTGCTGCAACAGGAGATGATGTATTTTGAACCTTTGGGTCATCATTAGCGTAAGCAGGACTTACTGAGAGAAGACCGATAAGGATGTAGTAGTAGTAACTTGTTCGATTGTTTCTGTTACTAGGCTGTCTTGAATCTTTCCTGCTGCTCTGGTTACAATCTCTAGTTGAAATTGATCTCCTGCAGTATGGACTGAATAAGTTGTAGCAGCATTTGAGATGTCCCCACTTGGGACTACGTTTGTTCCAGACCATGATGAATATGCACCACCATATACATTTGTCGCAATGGTTCGGTCAATATCAATGGTGGTAGTTGTTGTTGACTGCATTGAACCTTGCGTGAAGTTTGGGGTTACCTGAGCTGATACTGGACTAGCTAAAAACAATAAAAGTAGTAATCGTTTCATTCTTCTTTCTTTTTAGGATCAGGAGATTTGTTATTAGATTTATTATTGGAAGTAGTTAAACCAAAGGTAGCAAGAGCACCAGTAAACACAGAAGCAACAAATGTAATGTCACCACCACTCTGACCTTTTTTGATCATTGGTAGTTCAACATAGTTAAGAGTAATAATAAAACCACTCCAAATAACAACGCCTAGACGAACAAAGGTTCCAAGGATTTGTAATTCATCTTCTGTATTTTCTTTTACCTTTGCTAAGAAGTTTTTATGGTTTCCGGTAGATTCTTCTTTTTTGTTATTTTGTTCCATGCTTGCTTCATGATTGGTTTCATAAGCATCACTAAGTATTTAAATAGTGATGTAGCAGCAAGGGTGGCAGCTACAGAAATAAATGCTGTAGTTGCTGCAGTAGTCATGATCGTTGTCGTCGGCATTGGGACTTCAATGTCCGTAAATGGGATCTCAATGATCTGAGCTTCAGGTGGTATAGCTGGTTTAGCTAATGTTGGATTGTTTGTTTGTTGTTGATTCTCTGTATCTTGTGGTGGAGGATCTATATTTATACCCTCTATCCCTGGTGGCGGTCTAAGTACGTTAGGAGGCACCACAAGCGGCTCATACGACGGTATATCTGCCTGTGGTACCTCTAGTATAGGTATAGGTAATTGGAACGCTTCAGGGAGTAATAGAGAGGGTAGTTTGGGTGGGTCAACCCACTCCATTACTCAGCACCAAATAGCCCACGTTCAATAAAATCTACTGCTGTATCATCAACAGTATTGTCTGTTGTAGAAGCCAACTTCCGTAGCAGGTCAACAATCAATCGTTTGACCTTTGGAGATTGGATAAAAGAGAACAGAATTGGACGGATAAGTGTAATCATAATAATTAAGATGGTTCAGTAGGCCAAGTAATAGTGTGTGGAAAACCTTCTGCTGCAGGTAGGTCACGCAATGCTTGGCGATAAGTACCCCAAGTAGTTGAGTTAGCAGTGCTATCGGCTAGTTGGGTCCAGTCAGTATTAGTTAGTTTTGTATCACGCTGAGCACGGACTGATTTAGCAGCTTCTGCATCAATACGAGCCTTGTATGCAGCTTCGTTATCTGCTGCTGTAGTTACGTTCCCTTCGCTATCTGTAGTGTCGGTAAAGACTGGACCAGCGATAAACTTAGTAAACCACTTACCATCAATCTCTTCGACACCACTACGAGTGCTAACACCATAAGGTGCAGTAACAGTAGCTGCAGCACCATTTAGTACAGCGTCATAGCCATAACTATCAAGGATTTCAGTTGTAATTTGCTTAGGGAAGCTTGTATTCGGTTGTGTTGCTTTGAACTGACTAACAGTAGTCAGCTCACCATTTGATCGATTTCTAATTTCCATAGTTAGTTATGTTTAAGCGATTGCAAGGAAGAGGTAGGTGCCGCCGGATTCGTTCCATTGAGCGTAAGATCCGTTAATTGTAAATCCAGCAGCGAGGGGATCAATATAATCACCACTTATTTGTGCCGAAGATGAATTAATTGCTATGGCAGAGTCATTGCCGGAAACAATGCCGCGAGCTGTATCGAACATGTACCAATTGCCAGTGGTATCAGATCGTTTAATCATTACAAACCTTGCACCATTAGTAAATCCGCAGTCAATATTAAGAGCACTACCAGTCCCAGTGTAACTGCCTACTTTGCTGATGCCGGGTAGGGTTGCGAATAGGTAGGCGAGGTAATCACCACCAGAGGTGTTATTGCCTAATTCTGGATGATCTACAAGAAATGTTGTTGCCGTATATGATCCATACTGAGAAGAATAACCAGTTACACTTTCGGTTGTGTTCAATTTAAAAGCATCTGAAGTGCCATCAATGGCGGTTGTCATAACTCTCCAATGACTCGTGGCATCTCTTCTTTTGGTGATCAAAAACGTTGGCGTTACACCTAAATTGTGTGTTATAGATCTTTTAGACCCTCCGTCCCCCCTATAAGCAACTACATCGAAGAAACCTGGGGCACGTTTAAACATCCAAGCGTATTGAGTAGAAACCGCACTAGTATCAGTTCCTAATCCATCATTCCGATCAAACTCTATCCTAGTATTGGTATTAGCTGCTTCAGAGCCATTTGTATTTAAATCAAACTCCTTACCTTCTCCAATCAGTCTGGTCCTTGCTGACCAGTTATTACCAGTGTCACTCCTTCTTTCCCATACCCAGTCAACTGGAAAATCTGATTTATATGTTGGTGGAGTAGGACTTGTACCAGCTCTGGTATCAATAGCAAACACTTCCGTTGCAGCTTCAGGTGGCTTATTCTGACGGCGGATTGCCATGTAGATGTAAGTTCCACTGCCGTTATAATAGCTATGGGAAGTCAACAATTTAAAACCAGTAGGTGTTACTACTACCTCAGCATCAGGATGAGTGTATTCGCTATCGGCTGTGTTTGCATACAGTTCAACTCTTTGAGATTCAGATAGACATCTCATATTATCTACAATGACCCAATCTGATGAGCCAGTGCTCCTCTTAATAAGTATAAACTGTGGCTCAAAACCTAAATTAATTTCTTGTGAACCACTATTGCCTGTATAACTCCCACATTTAATGATGCTTTCATCACTATCCGTGCCAAACGATGCGTCGTCATGAGCAAAGATGTAGGCGACGTAAGTTCGGCCGGAACCATTTACTCCGCCATCAGTACCAACACTAAATACTGAACTTGTAGGTGCTGTATAATTCCATACGGCTGTTGAGCCTGACGCATTGGTGCTGTTTAACTTTATTCTTTGATCGCCTAATGATCTGTGATAAACAAACCAATCATCTGTTGCACCTGAGACAACTTTTACAATAATCATCCCCGGCACACTGCCTAGGTTATGTGCAATAGTTCTGGCACTACCCGTTCCTGAATATGTAACTACATCGAAAAAACCTGGCGCTTTGCGGAATGTCCAGGAAACATAGTTGCCAACACTGGTCGAATTCACATTAGAACTAATCCCGAGTGTAAATCCGCTACTCGTGAATGCCATTAGTTCATTTGACGAACCATCTCTTTCTTCAGTAGTCAAGTTTGAACTAAGCCTTTGTCCAGCCCCCCTTTCCGTATCATACAAATGATGATTTTTAGTATTATTCTCTCGGCTTTTAATCCAAACAAGTCCACCCTCGCCGGTTAAATCAATGTCATTCGTGATCGTCTGCGTGCTGCTGTTACCCTCATACAAAAACGTACTAAAAACATCATCAACGTAAGGCGGAACTTTCTTACCACCAGCCGCTGCTAGTGTTGTTTGTTGTGTAATAGGATCCATATCAGTTCACGTAATCAGCAAGAGCAGCACCGCGATAACGTGTGCCACCATCATCGGTGACAAACATAAAGAGGTGGGTTTTACCAGTGGTAAGAGTAGGTGCTGTATCAGCAGGGAACTTAACGCTTGCAGGCCAGGTAACTGTGCCTGATGTATGAGTAAGTTCTAAGGTAAAGGTACTTGCGACACCACTATTGCTTGGGTTAGAGAAGGTAAACGTAGAGTTACCGTTAATAGTTTTAGTAAAATAGTTGCTCTGAGAAAGATCAATATCTAGTGCAGATACTGCTTCTGCTGCTACTGCAAATCTACCAATACAATCTACATTGGTAACACCGAATGAACCACTAAATACGTTTGTACCTGTAAATGTATTTGATGTATCTCGTTTTGCAGTGTCTGCATCAAATGCTTGAACAGTTGTTCCAATAGCTGCTGTCAAATCTGCAGCAATCTCTGCATTAACAAATGCTGTTGTAGCAATTTGAGTAGTATCAGTACCTTGTGCAGCAGTAGGAGCTGCAGGAGTACCAGTAAATGTAGGGGATGCAAGACCAGCTTTATTAGTAATATCAGCTGTAGAAACTTCTACATCAGAACCACTATTGTCATAGATAATTGCATCTGCTTTAATTTTTCCGTATGCCATGATTAGTTAAGTACAGTAAGTTGAGAATTAGCTCCGACAGTAATAGATATACCTGAATTGATGGCAACTGTCGGTCCCATCATTCCTGCATTAATGTTGGCAGCAATTACTTTATTTGTTGTAATTGATTGCGGTGTTTCAATAAATGCAGAGTCAATAGTGGCAAAACTTAGTACACCACTACCATTAGTAGTTAGTGCTTGACCAGTTGAACCAGTATCATTAGGTAGTGTCAGCGTATAGTTAGCAGCTGCACTATGTGGCGGTCCTTTAATCTTAATACCATGAGAATTATTCTCACAGTTAAGAGTAATTTGACCTGAACCATTCGTGCTATCACCTTTTACGACAGGAAGTGATTCAGTTAAATACCTATTCTCAGGATCAGCAGCAAAATACTGTTGCCATACCCACTTAGATGTAGATGAGTTGTACTGTAGTCGTACTGTTAAGTCAGTTGAACCAACAAAACCTGCTGGTACGCCAGAAACAGAACTATTACTCTCAACTCCTGTTGAATTAACAACCTCAACCCTATCTTCATTAGAAGGACTTCCAGGAAGATTTGCAAGTGCTGCAATAGGAGCATAAA
>VMHT01197741.1_pt1 | contig 32431 bp, 36 predicted proteins | sample 4693611 | NCBI WGS metagenome assembly VMHT01 (sample SAMN12280063, study PRJNA550983) | marine metagenome | isolation source: seawater sampled from same location over 5 years 0.02-0.2 micron viral filtrate | place: USA: collected off the coast of southern California halfway between the port... ...
ATGTGGAACATTTAAGAATTGTAGTGATTTCACTACAAAAACAACTCTAAGTTATTGATATCATTACTTTAAAAAAAAGTCATATATTACTTTACATATTTTGAAATTAGTATAATATGGTTATTAACTGTAGTAGAAATTTTACTACAGTAGGAATTGTAGTGATATGTACTACAATAATTTAAACTTAAAATGAGGTTATTAAAATGAAAGTAAATATAAAAAATGTTGTATCTAAATGGTTTGACTTGAACGAACAAAAGCATGATATACAAGCTGGACAAATAGCACAAGCTAAACAGCTTGATGACTTTGAGCCAAAATTGAAAAATTGCTCTACTTTTGGACAAGTTAAAACCGCATTTCCTAAGCTCCATAAGGAAATATATGAGGGTTTTATTGCAAAGTTTTTAACTAAAAATAAAATTAATCTTAAAGGAATAAAAATTGCGGATAAAACATACGATTTTAAAATTAATGATTGTATGAAAGACGCTCCAACCTTGAAAAAAGATTATAATGCAGAGGTATCCGCATATTTTAGAAGTAATAAAAAACCTTTAGGGTTTATGAGAAATCTTGATACTAACATCAAGGATAAATGGGGAGAATTGAGAGATGACTTGAAAGCTGTAAACCCTCAAGAGACTGAAAAAGTTGAGATTGAGGTTGAAAAAGTTGTCCTTAAGGAATTTGAGCAAGTAGCTAAGGCATTAGCTCAACAACATAAAACCATAGGCAATAAAGGAAAATCTGCTAGTATAAAAGTAAGTCCACAAGAAAGTATATTGGCACAAGGCAAACTTAAAAAACTTGCAGAAGTATTTCTTGAAATGGATAACTCAAAATATACATTTGAGGATATCAAGAAAATGTTATAAAGTTTCATTAGCATAACAAGGAAGTTTATTTAATCCCTCAAGTAAAATTGAGGGATTTTTTTTGGCTCAAATTTTCCGCTAGATTTTTATATGTAAACTTCAGTTTTCTTTATTATATGTAAACCCTAATTTTTTTTATTATAGTACCAGTTACATAGTAACCAGTTCTTAACATCACCAGTTCTCTGACTAAAGTTAAAGTTCACGATTTAGTTCTCTTCGGTTCAACTTTTGGTTCACACTTAAGAGTTTGATATTGTTATAAAGTTCACAAGTTCACACTTTTTTTTAATAGGGGATAGGTTTTGGTTTTCCTGTGGTCTTTCGTCTTGTTTTTGCGGTGTAATAGTTTGTAGCAGAAAGGTATTGTCCTATCAAAAAAGAGTGAACTTATGAACCGCTAAAAAAATAAGTAAAATAACATAATATATAATATAATATAACTATAGTAATACTAATAATTACAATCACTTAAGTTTACTTTACATAAGACTATAAGTCCAGTTCTGGTTCCATTAGTAAAGTTAACCCCTTTGTGAACCGTGAACTGTAGTAATATCACTACAAAAACAAGGAGTTATACACTTGAAAGAAAACGACCACTCACCCCACAAAGTACACTATCGCCCGTGGGGGCTTCTCACTATGTTTTTCTATAAGTAAAGTTTCTACCATAATATGTACAGTAAGTGGGCTGGGGCTGAGATGGGAAACCCCCTCTAAGTATTTAGATAGGGACACTAAAGCCCATCGCATCCCTCACTATGTATTTATCGCTGTGCGTTATGGACTACCATGTAATAGCCAAGGCTCCTGCACGCACCATGGGACTAACTTTCATATGATAGTGATATTGAGATAGTGATATTGAGATAAAAAGTACGCCTACAAAGCGTTCACTTTTTCTAATAATAAAATTTATATAGTGAGAGAAATATACGACATACATGGTAAAACTAAATTGTGTATCACGAGTACATGTACTCACAGTATATATCTTTTTATCCTGCCATAAGGTACTTTTGTCGTACGACTTTTTTACATAAAGACCACATGTAACTTGACATATTATATGTATAGTAGTATAATAGTTATAGTGATAAAAACATACATAATTTATCACGCTAATACTAACTAATTGTAGTGAAATCACTACAGAAAACAGGAGTAAAAACTATGAGAGTAGCAAACAGAGACGCAAAACAATATGTTAACGAGCTGAAAGAATTTAAAGGCTCATTCAATAAATATGCAAAACATAACGCAAGTATCTTCGCAGAAAATGAGTCAGCTTTTGATTTATATAGTGAAGATTTATATGTCGTATACAGTTATGGCTATCACTTCCCTATGTACATCTACGATAGACAAGCTGGAATCTGGATAGGTAGTAAAGATAAACATTCAGTATCAACCACTAGACACCAATCACATTGTAGACCTAGTGATTTAGCTAGTATAGAGAACGGTGGTTGTTGGTTAGATACTGCTGATGAAATGAACGAGTATATAAGATGTGGGTCTATGATGAAGTACATGGAAATTAAAGCAAAACAAGAGGTTGCATTTCTAACTAACTAATTGTAGTGAAATCACTACAGAAAACAGGAGTAAAAACTATGAGTAAAACTATAAAACCAATCTGCTCTGACTGTGGTAGTCCATACAGTAAGAAAAGATTACAAGCTGGGTATGATGTCTGCATGGAGTGTGGCGAATATCAAGCTCTAAAAGTAAAGCATACGATTGTACCAATGCACAAATCAAATTATGTTGTGGTCAGCGACAAATCACTACTGAAAGGTATCAATAACAAAGGGGGGTTACACAGATGAAAGCTAAATACATACTAAAAGAAGTAATGAAATATCTACAAGATAATAAAGATAGCAAGGTATTAATAAAAGATAACAAGGATTTACTACAGTATATTCAAGTGCTTAAAAAACTACCAGACTTAAAAAGAAGATACACCGACAATAGAGATAAAGATAATCCATACATCTATAAACCTAAAGGAGAAGAATAATGAATGAATTTATATTGTATTTAAAGCTAACGATACTTGTACTCATACCATTGTTGGTTATGGTGTCTTGTGGAATAGGACTCTATGTAAGTAAAACAGGGGGGTTATAATGGGATATCGTAGTGAAGTTCTTATAGCTGTACAAATGGACGACCATGAAGATGAGGAAAGTATCAGAAATTGGCACTTGTTTATCGCTGAACTCAAAGCTGACCCTAAATGTGATAGTGCTATGAAAGACCTTACGAATGGTAAAAATGGTGAGGGGACAAACGCTGAAGAGGGCATTGATATGAAAAACTGCTCTTTATATGTGTTTTTTGAAGATGTCAAGTGGTATGACACAGATGAATGGGTACAGAGTTATAATCGTATCATTGGTAAAGCAAGTCATTACTGCGATGACGATAAGTTTGGAATGTCGGCTTGTTTTCTACGAGTAGGTGAAGAGACTACTGACATAGTAGAAGAGTACTATGGTGCGTATGGGTACGACTTGGCTTATATATCAAAACCTTATATTGAAACCACAGATGTTAAGTTTGACCCAGACAATAAACTCATACAGTAACTTGACATATTATATGTAAAGTAGTATAATATTTATTATGGTAAAAACATAAAAGAAAGACAAAAAGATTTATTAACTATTGTAGTAATATCACTACAAAAACAACAGGAGTAAAAACTATGGCTATACAATTAAGAGCAACGATTAAAGAGTGTGAAATTCTTATCCCTACGATAGGAGAAACTCTAACACCAATCATACAGAGTGAGGCAGGGTGTGGTAAGACTAGCCTACTCAAAGGCATTGAGAAAAAATATGGCGACAAGTACGATTACATCTATGTAGATTGTCCTGTAAAAGATATGTCTGACATATGTATGACTATTCCTAACCATGATACCAAAACATTAGAGAGTTATGTTGGCTCATTGTTTAAACTTGATAGTGATAAACCTAAGTTCATACTATTAGATGAGTTTATGAAATCACCCAAGCTACTACAAGTTATCTTTACTAGAATGATGTTGGAAAGATATGTAGGTGATACACCTCTACCAAAGGGGAGTATTGTATTTGGTACATCTAACAATCAAGCTGACGGTTTGGGCGACACTATGTTGGCACATGCTGGTAACAGAGTTTGTCTGGTAGAAATGGAGAAACCACAAGTGGAAGATTGGCTAGTATGGGCGACTGAGAATGAAGTCAACCCATTGATACGAGCCTTTGTACACACATTCCCTAGAGTCCTTGCAAGTTACAGGGATAGTGGACAGGAAGATAATCCATACATCTTCAATCCTAAGAAACCTGTATTGTCCTTTGTCAGTCCTCGTTCACTAGAAAAAGCTAGTGTGATTGTGGATAATAGAGATAAGCTAGGCGACAATCTAACTATGTGTGCATTGAGTGGTACGATTGGTGCGAGTGCAAGTGCTGATATGTCGGCGTTCTTGCGACTTGAGAAAGAGCTACCAACCTTTACTGAGATACTTGAGAAACCAGAAACAACCAACATGCCAGATAGTATTTCTGCTCAACTGATGTTGATGTTCCAAGCTGTTGACAAAATCAAACAGCAAAGCGACTTGACAGCATTTATGAAGTACATCAATAGAATTAAGAGTAGCGAGATACAAGCTATCTTCTTTACTATGATGATGAGAAATACTAAGTCAGTCAAGATTGCTAGAGGTAACAAAGAGATAGCAGACTGGGCGGTGGATAACTTTAACATTATGTAATTATGACAGGAGAAATACTATGACGACACACAGACTATCCCCAGAGGATAGAATTAAGAAAGCTCATATCGCTTTGATGAAACACCCAGAAACTGCTCTGTATAGTGGAGTGATGATGTTGGGTGAGTCAGAGGTGGTTGACGATTGTCCAACTGCTAAGACTGATGGCTTTAATAAATACTATGGTAGAAAGTTTATTGAGGGACTATCAGACTTGAACTTACGAGCATTGATACTACATGAGAACTTGCATGTCGCACTTAATCATGTTGGTAGGTTTAAGAAAGAGTACCACAAAAATCCACACAATATGAATGTATGTGCTGATTATGTGGTTAATGATGTTATCAATCACTTGGAAGATAAGTCTTTATGTGAACTGCCAGAGGGTTGTTTGTATGAAGAGAAGTATCACAATTGGTCAGTCAACGAGATACTTAAAGATATGGAAAAGCAAGATAACTCAGACGAAAATTGTAGTGAACTCACTACAAATCTTGATACTCTTGATGAGCATGACTTTGAGGGTAGTGGTCAAGAGATGACACCTCAAGAGCAGAAAGAGATGACTCAGAAGATTGAGAACGCACTCAAAGAGGGTAGCATACTTGCTGGGAAAGTTGGTGGCAAGATACCTAGAGCCATTGACGAACTCTTTGTGCCGAAGATTGATTGGCGAGAGATGACGAGAGAGTTTGTATCATCAACCTGTAAGGGTAATGACGAGTTTACTTGGCGAAAGTTTAACAAGCGAATGTTACCTAATGACTTGTATCTACCCTCTATGGAAAACGAAAGTGTGGGCGAGTTAATTCTTGCAAATGACACTTCGGGAAGTATTGGTCAAGAGGAACTGACAGCTTATGCCACCGAAATGCAGAGTATCGTAGACACAGTTACACCAGACTTAATACGAGTATTGTGGTGGGATTATGAGGTATGTAGTGAGCAAGTATTCAGACCAGACCAATACCAAGACTTACATAAGTTACTTAAGGTTGAGGGTGGTGGTGGTACTAGACTATCTTGTGTTAGTGAATACATTACTAAGGAACAGATAAAAGCTGAGGCAATCATTGTGTTTACTGACGGTTGGGTAGAACATGATATTCAATGGAATATGTCTACACCTACACTATATATTGTAACAGACAAGAAAGACTTTAAGGGAACTACTGGAAGTAGAGTAGTTCAGTATGATTAATTAATTTAAACTATGGGAGTAAAACTATGACAGAAGAAAGTGTAGGTGCAGTTTGCACTATTAAATGGAGAGATACTCAAGAAGTACGAGAGGGGTATTACATTAAGTTTGGTAAGGATAAATATTGTAGAGAGAATGATTTATACCACGACCCAATCAATGATGATGATGTGTTTTTCTATGTAAAAGATGAAGAGGAACTCAAGGCATTAAACGAAGAATTTGAAGTAATTGATTATAAACTACAACAGGAGTAAAAACTATGCGACTAAAAGAGAGTAATGTAACGACTGAAAGTTACGAACTACAGCAACCAGAACACATTGTGTCATTGGCTACATCAAGTATGTTGGTGTCAGTTGATGTGAATGTATGGACTGCGACTAAGCAAGACAGGGGTATCTCTGATGAAGTAACCACTATGAAAAAAGCAGAGTTAGGTACAGGTAAGTTTACCAAGTATCTCTTTGCTAAGAATCCTAAGCACCATAGGATTGTTAAGTTACGACAATTAATACATAAATGGGCGAAAGAATCTACTTACAGTTGGAATAAAACACAAAACTTATTACCAACAGTTGACCTTGAAAAGTTCAAAGCAGAGTACGAGAAGTATGAGAGTGAGTTTACTACAGCAGTAGAGGACTTTCTTGAGAACTATCAAACTCTTGTAAGTGATGAGGCTTTCAAACAAGGTGATATGTTTGATAAGAATGACTATCCAAGTGTTGAAGAACTACGACATAAGTTCAATATACAGTTGTATGTGGCAGAAGTACCAAGCCATGATTTCAGATGTCAAGTGTCGCAAGATACAGCAGATGACTTGAGAGTAGAGTATCAGCAACAAGCGAATGATATTGTGGGTAAGGTACTTGCAAAACAAAAAGTAAGAATAGTAGATTTTCTAAGTAGGTTATCTTCTAACATTGATGAAGATAAAAAAGTAGATAAGAATGGTAATACTATTTATAAGAAAAAACCTATTAAAGAAAAGCTAGTCAATGAGATTAGAGATTGGGTAAGGACTACCAAAGACTTTAATCCCTCTAACGATATTAACTTATCTAATGTTGCTAATGATATAGAAGAAGTAATGAGTGGAGTATCTACTGACTTACTAAGAGATAGTGATAGCACTAGGGCAGAAGTTAAGCAAGGTATTGATGACATACTATCTAAGTTCAGTTAAGTATTGTAGTGAAATCACTACATTTTTGGGGGTACTATGATAAGCGAAAGTTTTTTTAAGTGCCTTAAATCGCAAACTACGAGGTAAAAATTATGAGTGAAGAGAAGAAAAAGTACGAAGTATACATTTCACAACACTATAAGCCTATTTCTGTAATGGCTAATAGTAATGAAGAGGCAGAGGATTTAGTGCAGAATCATTACACTTGGGGTGAGCCTAGTGATGTTGAAATTATGGCAGTTGGTATTTACGAAAGTAAACCAACAAAAACTAATCTTAAAAACAAACAGTGGGGTAAATAATAATGAATAGATACATAGACGACAATATGCACACAGCAGAGCTGGAACAAAGTCTGAATGAGAGTAAAGTTTTTCCTATGGTAAAAGACTTATGTTACAAGTATGACTTGCGTGTAAGTCAAAGACTTATGATAAACAAATATAGATATGATTTTAATTGGCACAGAGGGTTTGTTGGAATCTACGACAATGTTGGGTTGAAGAACTATGACAAACTTAATGATGTTAACTTTAATCCTAAACTAGACGAAGACTTTAAGAAATTTGAAAATGGTCAGAGTGAGTTAAACTATCAATATGAAGAGGGATTTGTATTAGACTATCAAGGCATACCTCAAGCTTTTGTGTATGTTGACCACCAAAATAACTTTTGTTTTCAAGCTAACTATCATATCAAAGATAGAGGTAAAGATACTTGGGATAGATATACCATTAGTTCAAACAAAGTATCGCAAGTCTTAAAAACATTGAGACGAAAGAAATGGAAACCGCTAAGTAGCAGAGATACCTACCTAGCTATGAAACTTGACACTCAAGATATGTTAAAGGATTTTAGAGTTGAGGGTGTATCTTTATCTAAAGCTATATCAAATCATCAATCGGCTATAAGTGATTTAACTTATGATAACAAAGACAAGTTGAGTGAAATATTAAATAGTTTGTATGGTAGTAAAAATTCTATATCCCATGCTACTAATGAACATTATACACAGAAGTTTAAAGAAACTGAAAAATTTAGTGATAGAGTTCATTCTATGTATAAGGAAGTCAAAGCAGAACTTGATAATAAGTTTACTGCGATTGGTATAACTCATAGTGGTGGTTGGATAGTTGGTGAGGCTTATGAACATCAAGGCGATTATAAAATACCTAATGGTGAAGATATACTTTATGCAGAGAATAATAGTTGTAGAGATTTTAGACAGTATGATAAGGAATTTGGTCAGCTAATAATACACAAGACACAAAGGGTGCGTGATTTGGAACAGCTAGATTTCTTTGATAGTTTAAAACCTACACTCACAATGCTCAAAGTTCATTTACAAGATTGGGAAAACAAAGAAGATAGGAACGAAACTATACGAGAGTATTTTAAAAATGAATATGGTAGATACAGTGATAGTAATTGGATTGAGGAACTAGGTTGTTACTATCAACCTAATGGTATATATGGTGCTAAATATAATCCTTATTCAATCATATGGCTACTAATGGCTAAACCACAATAACTTACAGGAGAAAAACTATGTCTACTAAAAGAACTTATACAAATAAGGTTGACTTAAATAGAGACGACTTTGATAGCTATGAGGAGTACAGAAAAGAATATAAAAGACTTTGGGCAAAAACTGATGAGGGTGAACAATCTCTAAAGACAGCCAAACAAATTTATCGTGGCACAACAAAAGGTCAGAAACAAATAAAACATTATTCTGACCGATACTATCAATTTAATGACGAGGTAATAAAGATGAAGAAAAACGCATATCATAAAACACCGAAAGGTCAAGAGGTACTTAAAAAAGGTAACAAAAAGAAAAGAGATGAAATTCGTTTGTTGAGAGAGAATGGAGTCGCAGAAGGATTTCTTATATATTCATACAATCGTATGAAAACTAAATGTAAGGAACAAAACATACCTTGCTCTTTTGTAGATACTAAAACAAGTACAGGGTGGGAGAAGTTTTTAAAATACTTTTACGACTATGTAGAGACTTATGGTTGTGTAGATTATTACACAGGAGAGCCAATGACTTTTATACATTGGGATATTAAGACAGAATTAAGACCAATGACTAATATATCAGTAGATAGAATACAACCTCACTCAAGTGGTATTGGATATGTAACAGCAAAGGGTAGAAGAAAAACTAATGTTGCCTTTTGTACTTATGGCACAAATGCTATTAAAAATGCAGTAACATATCAGATAGCTAAAAGACAAATTGAGGCAGTAGAAAAAGGTATTCCTTTCAAAAAGAAAAAGTAGTATGCTAGTTCTCTATGAGAACAGAAGATATACTACACAGTCCTTATCCATTTCAAGATAACTATATGGTAATTCTTGAAATGGAAATTGTAGTGAACTCACTACAAAACTCCCCTCAATATAATTTCTATGTTGGTGATAACACTAAGAGAATTTTCTCACCCTTCTCACTTCCCAAGTTTATTCGGCTAAAGTTAGCTATGATTAATTCTATTCTTAGAGAAGATTGGAACTCATTTAAACATGACGACACATTTAACGAGTTAGATTGTTATTTACCCGCAAATTATATTAAAGACAATCCAGAGTTTAAACATATTGGTTGGTGTGTATCTGATAGTATATATGTTATAATCATGTCCGAAGATGAACTATCCGAACTAAAAGGAATTAGCATTGACCCCAGAAAAGAAAGTCAAAGAGAAAGTCAAACATATACTCAAAGAACTTAGTTGTTATTATTGTATGCCCTCAACAGGCGGTTATGGCTCTAGTGGTGTGCCAGATATCATCGCCTCTTATCGTGGAAAATTTATTGGTATTGAATGTAAAGCCAATGGCAATAAACCCACAACACTCCAACAAAAAAATCTCGATGATATATTAAATTCACTTGGACAATCATTAGTTATTGACGAGAAGAATGTAGACATGCTAGAGTTGTTTATTAAGACAGGCGAAAGCAATACTAAATAACAGAGAGATTAGCATGAGTGATAATAAAAAACACACAACCTTAAATGATGTTATTAATCAAGGGCGTGAAACTAAAGTCTATGACCGATTGAATGTAGAAGAGAGATTAAAATATTTAATTATCTATGTCCAAGAAAGCAAAAAACTGCACCCCCATAATCACGAAGAAATTATTAATAGAACTGATAAAGAATTTTCGTCAAAACATTGACAGGAGAGAGAACTGGTTATGAATAAAGCAAACGATTTCAAATTAAAATGAATAAAAAAAGAGAACCAAAAAAAGGCACAGGTAAAAAACCAAAAGGTAGTGGTCGTAGATTATATACTGATGAAAACCCAAAAGATACAGTCGGTATAAAGTTTGCAACACCGACAGACGCAAGAAAGACTGTGGCTAAAGTTAAAAAGATAAACAAGCCATATGCTCGTAAAATACAAATACTCACAGTTGGTGAGCAAAGAGCAAAGGTTATGGGTAAAACAGAAGTCGCCTCTATATTTAAGAAAGGCAAAGAATCATTAAAAAAAGCTAGGGGGAAAAATGCCTAGAGGGTCGGTATACACCCCAGAACAATTAGAAACTATGATACAAAGGGTCAATCAATTTAAAAAAGAAAACCCAGACGCAACACGAGCTAGTCTTGCAAGATACGCAGGGTGTGATATATCAGTCTTGAAAAGATTAGAGAAACAAGGCAAACTTACATTACCAAAACCATTGACCTATAAACAACGAAGAAAAAGAAATAAAGTTGATTGGGCTAAAACATTAGGGAATATTAGAACATGGTAGATGATGTAGATAGAGCTAACGAGCAAGTACAAAAAAGCATAGAAGATACATTAAAAAATATTGACACTACAATACCTAAGAATATAACAGGTGAGTGTCTTACATGTGGACAACCTGTTGATAACGAAAGAAGATGGTGTGACGCAGATTGTAGGGATAACTATGAAAAAAACCAAAGATAAAAACGTATGTCATAAGTGTGGAGATAAAGGAAAATTTCTTGATAGAGGCACTTGGTGGTGTGCATGGAAAAACGAAATAGGTGCATACAATTTAGTTGGGAAATGTAAAAACGAAAAGAGAGACAGAAACTATGCAGATAGTAACGATTGATTTTGAGACCTTTTATGATGTTGGGTATGGTCTTAACAAACTTACCACAGAAGAATATATAAAAGACTCACGTTTTCAGGTCATAGGTGTTGGCATTAAAATTAATAATGGCGAAACTAAATGGCACACAGGTACACACGATAAAATTCAAGCTGTCTTAAACACTATTGACTGGGACGTAACGGCCCTAGTGTGTCATAACATGATGTTTGATGGAGCAATCTTATCTTTTATCTTTAACATTACCCCTAAAGTCTACTTTGATACTCTATGTATGGCTCGTGCTTATCATGGCACTAATGCTGGTGGTTCTTTGAAAGCACTTGCAGAACGCTATCAGCTAGGACAAAAAGGTACAGAAGTATTAGACGCAAAAGGCAAACGCTTAGAGGACTTTGATAGTGAGGACTTACATCGTTATGGTCTTTACTGTATTAATGATGTGGAGCTAACTTACAAACTTTTTAATATCTTAAAGAAAGACTATCCCCCTGGAGAGTTAAAACTTATTGATTTAACCATAAGAATGTTTACACAACCACAGTTACAAGTAGATGACGCTTTGTTAATAGATAGACTAGAAGAAGTTAAACAAGAGAAAGAGGACTTGTTGTCTGGTCTGAAAGCAAAACTTAAATGCGAAGATGAGGAAAGTGTACGCAAAAAGTTAGCAAGTAATAAACAGTTTGCTGAACTACTTGAAGAACTTAAAGTGGCCGTACCTATGAAAGAAAGTCCTACCACAGGCAAACAAACATTTGCTTTAGCAAAAACTGATGAGGGCTTTATTGCTCTACAGAATCACCCAGACCCTTTCATACAAGACCTATGTGCAGTACGTCTAGGAACAAAGTCAACGATTGAGGAGTCTAGAATAGAACGCTTTATAGGCATAGGTGCGAGAAACAAAGGCAAACTTCCCATACCCTTGAAGTATTATGGTGCACACACAGGTAGATGGAGTGGTTCAGATAAGGTTAACTTTCAAAACTTACCGTCAAGAGACGCTAAAAAGAAAGCATTGAAGCAAGCCATAGTGCCGCCCGAGGGTTATGTTTGTATGAACATAGATTCTTCACAGATAGAGGCAAGACTATTGGTCTGGCTGGCAGGCCAACAAGATGTTACTGAGTGGTACAGAGAGGGCAGAGATGTGTACTGTGAGTTTGCTAGTAAAGTATATAACAAGAAGATTACTAAGAAAGAAAAAACAGAACGAGCCGTAGGTAAGACTTGTATTCTAGGTTTAGGTTATGGCACAGGTGCTATGAAACTACAGAATGTTTTAAAGCTAGGTGCGGGAGTTGACTTTGATGAGTCAGAATGTAAACGCTTAGTTAAAGTATATCGAGAAGTAAACGATAAAGTAATTGAGTTATGGCAAGAATGTGATAACGCATTAGCAGACATAGCGTCATGGCCTGAAGGCAAAGAACCGTACTACATTGGTAAGGGTGAGTGTGTAATGATTACACCAGAGGGAATAAAATTACCGAATGGTTTATATATTTATTACCCAGACTTAGAGTGGGACACTTCTGAAGTTAAAAGTAGATATACATACAAAAGAAGACACGGTAGAGTAGGTATCTGGGGTGGTAGTGTAGTTGAGAATATAGTACAAGCATTAGCTAGAATAGTTATTGGAGAACAAATGGTCGCAGTTAGTCATAAGTATAGACCTGCGTTAACAGTACATGACGCTATTGTTTGTATCGCTGCGGATAAGGATAAAGATGACGCTCTAAATTATATCATAGCAGAAATGTCTAAGCCGCCTGGCTGGGCAAAAGATTGTCCAATAGCATGTGAGGGTGGTTATGCAAATAACTATGGTGATTGTTAATGGTAGATAAATAAACTATAATGCATAATAAAAAAGGAAAAGTGATGTCAGATTTTACATGGAGTTACTCATCATTAAAACAATATCAAAACTGTCCTAGACAATATCACGAGATACGTGTTCTTAAAAATTATACTGTAAAAGAAAATCAAGCTATGCTTTATGGTAAAGAAGTGCATACTGCATTAGAAGAATATGTGCGAGACGGTAAACCTCTAGCAAAAAACTATTTAAGATTTAAACCTGTAGTTGATTCTTTAATTAATATAAAAGGTGAGAAACTTTGTGAGTACGAAATGGCACTTACTTACAACAGAGAACCTTGCGACTTCCATGATAAAAACAGATGGGTGCGTGGTATAGCTGACTTAGTTATTATTGATGATGACCAAGCTTATGTAGTTGACTATAAAACAGGTAGTAATAAATATCCTGACCCTAAACAATTAAAGCTTATGGCTATCATGTTGTTTACTCACATGCCAGAAATAGTAAAAATTAAAGCAGGACTATTGTTTGTTATGAAGAATAGTTTTTTAGATGAGGAATACCACAGAAGCGATATGGACAAACTATGGAAGTCATTTGAAAGACCTTTGGAAAGGCTTGAAACAAGCTATGACTATGACCAATGGATACCTAACCCTACACCCTTATGTGGCTGGTGTTCTATAGATAGTTGTGAATTTAATCGACCCAAGACATCACCATTTTAGTATGGTAAAATTTGCATTATGCCTTATGTAAATAAAAAAAGACCTTATAAAAAGGAATATCAACAGCAAAAAGCTAGAAATGAAAAGAAAGCTAGGGCTACCCGTGCGAGAGCTCGTAGAAAAATAGATGCAAAAGGTATAGACCGTAAAGGTAAAGATGTATCACACAAAAAAGCTTTGTCAAAAGGTGGTAAAAACTCTGACGGTTTAGTAGTGCAATCTAAATCTAAAAATCGTTCTTTTAAAAGAAGTTCAAGTCGTAAGTTAGTATCCGAAACAAGTACCAGAGAAAGAAAAAAATCTAAAAGAAAAACTTGACCTATATAAAATTGTAGTGTTATAGTGATTACCTAGTTAAGTAATAATACACAGTTAATAATATAGTAGAGAAGTTATGGAGTTAATCGGAGAGAAAGCTATTAAGCTAGTATTGCCTATACAATTAGGTAAGCTAGTTACAGAGCATATCACACAAAGCAAAATCGTAAATACAAAAAAAGATACTTCTGATGTAGTAGTTTATTGGGGTTTAGATGAAATGACTAAACTAAATAAACTTATGCGACTAAAAACTAATCTTCCATCTCCTATGAGGAGAGATTATATATATCCAGGAGTATACAAACCCTTTGACCATCAAGCAGCTACTGCTGAATTTTTAAGTATAAACGATAGAGCATTTTGTTTTAATGAAGCGGGTACAGGTAAAACTTCGTCTGCTCTTTGGGCGGCTGATTATCTTATGAAGCAAGGTAAGATAAAGAAAGTATTAATAATATGCCCTTTATCTATTATGTATTCTGCGTGGCAAGGTGATGTATTTAATACTTGTATGCACAGAAGCTCAGTTGTTTGTTATGGTACAGCTCATAAAAGAAAATTAATTATTCAAGGGGACTATGATTTTACTATCATAAACTATGATGGCGTTAATATTATTAAAGACGAAATTAAAAAAGAAAATTTTGATTTAATTATAGTTGATGAATGTAATGCATATAAAACCCACACTACAGTAAGGTGGAAAACACTTAACAAAATATTAAATGATAATACGAAAGTGTGGATGATGACAGGGACACCTGCGTGTCAATCACCTGTAGATGCTTTTGGTCTTGGTAAATTAATATGTCCTGATAGATTACCTAGGTTGTCAGCAGCTTGGAGAGAAAAAGTTATGTATCAAATCTCTCGTTTTAAATGGCTACCTAAACCTGACTCAAAAGATTCAGTATTTGCAGCTTTGCAACCATCTATAAGATTTGCGAAAGACCAATGTTTAGATTTACCAGAGGTTACATATCAAACTAGAGTTGTGCCTTTGACTAAACAAGTAGAAAAATATTATAGACAATTAAAGACACAAATGATTATAGCTGCAGGAAATGAATCAGTAACAGCAGTAAACGCAGCGACAGGTATGAATAAGTTGTTGCAAATTTCTGGTGGTGCAGTTTATACAGACGAGCACCAAACAATTAAGTTTGATGTTAAGCCTAGACTAAATGCTTTGATGGAAGTTCTGGGAGATACTGACCACAAAATTCTTTTGTTTGTTCCATACAAACACACAATAGATTTTTTAGCAGAATACTTAACAGAGAAAAAAATTACTAATGATGTCATCAATGGAGCTGTTACCGCAAGTGCTAGAAGAGACATCATAAACAAGTTTCAAACTCAGGACGAACCTAGAGTTTTAGTAATACAACCACAGTCAGCTTCTCATGGAGTTACGTTGACCGCAGCAGACACAGTAGTGTTTTGGTCTCCTGTAATGTCAGTAGAAGTTTACTTACAATGTATTGCTAGGATAGATAGAGTAGGGCAAAAGAACAAGATGACAGTCGTTCACCTACAAGGTTCTGATGTTGAAAAAAGGATGTATGCCATGCTACAAGGTAAGGTAGACCAGCATACTAAATTAGTTGATTTATATAGGGAGGAATTAGACCTATGAGTGATGAAGTAAGTGAAGTTCTAGATAAGTCTGTTGGACACGAGAAGATTCCGTTAGATGAAGTGGTAAACACTTATATAACGATTCGAAATGAGAAAGAAAGACGTGCTAGAGAGTTTCAAAAGAAAGACCAAGAGTTAAAGAGTGACCTTGAGCAATTGGAGCAAGTCATGCTTAACTCCTGTAATGAAGTAAATGCAGATAGCATTAAAACTTCAAGGGGTACGATTATTAAATCTCTTAAAGAGAACTATGTATGTTCTGATTGGAGTAATTTCAAGGACTTTATTTTAGATAATGAAGCACCAGAATTATTACAACAGCGTATACATCAAGCAAACTTTAAAGAGTTTTTATCTAGTCGTACAGAAGAAGGACTACCTCCAGGAATTAGTTCTATGAGGGCGTTCAGTATAGTAGTTCGTAAACCAAGTAAATAAAAGGAGTATATATTATGGCGAAAGCAACCATAACCACACCGCAAGGTGTAGCTCTATATCCATGGTTGAATAAACCAGATACAGAGTACAACAAAGATGGGGAGTACAAAGTTAATCTTGTACTTGCTAAAGAAAAGGCACAGCCTATTATTGATACCATCAATGAAGTTTTTTCAGAAAATCTAAAAGACGAAATGAAAAAGCAAAAAAAGAAAACCCTCAAGACAGCTAACCCACCTTATGCAGATGAGTTAGACGGTGATGGTAAACCAACAGGGAATGTTATCTTTAAGTTTAAATCAAAAGCAGCTTACAAACCTGCAATCTTTGACGCAAACGGAGAGACTTTAATTGATGCTCAAATATGGGGTGGCTCTGAAATAAGAGTAAACGCAGCACTATATCCGTACTTTGTTTCTAGTATAGGAGCAGGGGTATCTTTAAAACTAAGAGCAGTACAAGTTATTGCCCTTGTTGAAGGTTCGGAAGGTGCAGGTCGTTTTGGTTTTGAAAAGACCACAGGCTATGTTCAGAAAGAAAAAGATGAAGGAGCAGAGGTTTTTAATGAGCCTAAAGCAGTACCTGATATCAAAGTAGCTGAACCAGAAGTTGTTAAAGACAAACCTGAAGATGATGGAAGCACAGATATTGCCGACATCGTTGACAAGTGGGGAGCTAAAGATTAACAAGTGGATAAACTTAAGGGCATATTAGAGAGAAACCCTAACATTGGTTTAGATGAAGATACTATAGCGGTTGCTAATAGTAGCTTCTCTAATCAAACTAAACGCATATCTCTACGAGGTGGTGTGTTTAGGAAAATAGTTGGGGGCAAGGAAGTCAGTACAGCCGACTCTGCTGTAATGAATATAATAATTATCAAGATGGCACACAATCCATCAAGAGTATATTATAAAGATTCTTATGAAGAAGGAAAAAGAGTAAGCCCTGTATGTTGGTCAAACGACTCTAAGAAACCAGATGTAGAAGTGAGGAAACCCCAAGCCAAGTCTTGTCATACTTGTCCTAACAGTGTGCGAGGCTCTGGTTCTGGTGGTGCTGGAACTTCTTGTAGATTATCATGGAGAGTAGCTATTGTTTTAGCTAACGACCCAGAAGGAGATATTCTAGAATTAGTCCTCCCTTCTAACTCTTGTTTTGGTAAAGAGGAGCAAAGTAAATGGCCATTCAAAACATACATTCAAATGTTAGCCGATAATAACGTAAGTGCAGGTAGAATTGTTACTAAGATGCAGTTCGACCCCAACTCAGCTAAACCTAGAGCATTATTTTCGCCTGTAGAGGCGGCAGAGGATTGGGTGTTAGAGGTTGTAAAAGACCAAGCAGAAAATCAAGCGGCTCATAATGCTATTAAACTAACTGTATATCAAGTTGATGATGAAGAGGATAAAGAGCCTGTTAAGTTTGAAGCATTTGAAGCTTCAGATGAAGAGAAAGCGAAAGTAAAGACAGCTGAAGAAGCTGATGATGTTAATAAGATAATGGATAAATGGAGGAAATAATGCCAAGACCTTATAGTAATGGATTTCTTTTAGAATTAGATAAAGCTGACGACTCTAAAATAGGAGTGCAATTAGCTAAAGTATGTTTGAAATCAAACTTACCAATTAAATATGTAGCAGACGGACTTGATGTATCTCGTATGACCTTACACACATGGTTTCGAGGTGGGATACTTAGGCAACACAACAAGGAGAAAGTTGAAAAGTTTATAGAACTTGCAGAACAAGGATTAGCAGATGGTGTATTACCTGCTACTAATTTAGATACTGCTAGAATGTTTATAGACTCTGACGTTAGACCTGTGTTATGAGTATAGAATTCTACAGTAAATTACTGCCCGATGAAGGTACTTACTGTGTAGCTGTGCTACCTGCAGGTGAGGGACAGCGTATGCGACATATCTTTGTAGATTCTATTGAAGAACTAATTGATAGAGTTGAGGAGAGAAAACATGATAGTCATGTGTTTATTGGTATGGCTAATTTTGATGGACACAGTAGAAAAAAAGCTAAGTCTTTAAGGTCTTTCTTTGTAGACTTAGACGTAGGAGACACTAAGGAGTTTAGTACCCAGGAAGAAGCTGTCAACGCCTTAGGAGAATTTATACAATCACAGAAGTTACCACCCCCTGTAGTTGTAGATAGTGGGAATGGTATACATGCATATTGGATGTTAGATACTGCAGTTCCTGTAGATGAGTGGAAACTATATGCTGATAAATTTAAACAATTATGTATTGACAACGGGCTACAAATAGACCCTGCTGTTACTGCAGATAAAGCTAGGATACTTAGATGTCCTAATACATTTAACTTTAAATCTAACCCACCAACACCAACAAAAATAATAAGTGGGGGTATTAAGGTATATAAGTTTGATATGTTCAAAGAATTTTTGGGCACAATATCATTTGAAGATATATTAAAAAGTCCTAAGATGACTGAGATAACAAAGCAAATGAATGGACTAAGTAATTATGCTTCTAAGTTTAGTACGATTGCTGATAAGAGTTTAGATGAAGCATCTGATGAGGGGTGTCTGCAGATAAGACATATAATTAGAAATAGGGCATCATTACCTGAACCTTTATGGTACGCAGGATTATCTATTGCTCAACATTGTGTGGATAGAGATAAGGCTATACATGCATTATCTGAAGACTACCCAGATTATAGTAGAGAGGGCACAGAGAGAAAAGCTACACAAACACAAGATAAACCACAGTCCTGCACAGTATTTAATAACTTAAATCCTGATATCTGTCCAAATTGTCCCCACTTTGGTAAAATAACCAACCCTTTAATATTAGGTAAAGTATTTGTACCCTCACCTACTACTATGAATCCTGTTAAGACTGAGGTACAAACATTACCTAATGGTAAACCTTTGGTTATCACTACTTTACAAGGACTACCCTCAGAGATAGAAAGAGAGGGATTTTATAGAGGGCAAGAAGGTGGTATATATTTTAAACCAAAGCCCACATTTGATGAGAATGGAGAGTTAGTAGAACAAAAGACACAGCTAGTATCTACCTATGATTTTTATTCTTTGAAGAGAGTCATTAGTGCACATGATGGTAATTGTATGCTAATGAAAGTAGACCCTCCTCACGATGAACCTGAAGAGTTCTATGTACCATTTAGTGCAATCTATGATGGCAATGAATTGAGGAAGTTAGTATCTAGCCATGGGGTATTATTTAACCCTAAAAACAACCAATGGAAACTTATTATGGATTATTTAGTTGCATGGGGTTCTTATCTACAAGCTGATAAAGCAGCCTCAAAAATGAGAACTCAGATGGGTTGGACACCCAAAGAAGACGCTTTTGTTATTGGCGATTTAGAAATTAAGCGTAATGGCAAAGAGGTCAGCAGTCCTACATCTACCTTGTGTCGTAATATAGCTAGGCATATTGTGCGAGCAGGTAGCTTTGATAAATGGAAAGAAGTAGCTAATAAACTCAATCAAGAGGGCTTAGAGATACATGCTTTCGTAGCATTAACAGGTCTTAGCTCTGCGTTGATGCCCTATACTTCTACCTCTGGTGTTAGTATATCTTTGACAGGGGACACAGGTGCAGGTAAGACAGGAGCACTGTATGCTGCACTAAGTATGTGGGGACACCCTAAGGATATGTCAGTGCTAGAAACTACTGATAACGCACTTACAGGACGGTTCTTAGGATTACATAACTTACCACTAGGGTTAGATGAGGTGGGTAATATGCATGGTCGTCTGTTATCTCAGATGGTGCATAAGATATCACAAGGTAAAGCTAAGATACGTATGCAAGCATCTATTAATGCTGAGCGAGAGCATGAGATGTCAGCATCATTAGTAGGTATCTTTACTACTAATCACTCTTTGATTGATAAGCTGACCATTACCAAGAAAGACCCTAACGGCGAGATAGCCAGATTGATAGAGTTCTATCTACATAAACCTCAGTTACTTAAAGATAAACCTGCAGAAGGCCGTAAGATGTTTAACCCACTACTGACTCATCATGGGTGGGCAGGACCTGAGTTTATTAAAGCTTTGATGGGGTATGAGAGAAGTGAGATTGACACCCGCATTGACCGTTGGGTAGCTAAGTTTAAGAAAGACTTTGGTGATGATACAGCTTTTAGATTCTATGAGAACTTAGTAGCAGTTACTATGGTAGCGGGAGAGATATGTGAAGAAGCTGATATTCTACATATAGACGTAGACCGAGTATATAGTAAGGTTGTTGGAGAGATGATAGACATAAGAGATAACGTAGTGAAGGCTAACAATGTTAACTATCTTTCTCTTATAGGAGAATTTATATCACAATACAACAACTCGATACTAGAGATTCACGATAAAAAAGTAATTATAGAACCAAGAAACTCATTGTATATACGTCTGGACACAGATAAGAAAGAGTTGTGTATTACTAAGTCTGTCTTTAGGAAGTTCTTGATAGAAGAGAACAGCGTGTCACCTAAGCAGTTTATATATCAAATGCAACAACATGGCATACAGATTGTAGAAAAACGTAAAAAGATGGCATCTAACTGGAAGCCAGGGCTAGATGAGTTTAATACGATTGCTTATATAATTAGCACGGACACACTACCACCAGACATTATCAAGGAGATTGACCCTGAACTTGTATGAAGAAATAGAATGGATATTTCCATTTGAGAACATGGCAGTAGGAGAAAGTTTCTTTGTGCCTACCCTTAAGACTTCGCATATGATATATGCAATAGAGTCAGGTGCTAAACGAGCAGGGGTTAGAGTCAAAACTTTTGTTACTTCCAAAGATAATCACTTAGGAGTTAGAACTTGGCGAGTAGGCTAGTGTATAATGGAGTCTTCTTGTTCGTCCATTAATTCTTCTAGTATATGATTTAACAATATCCACTGTAGTTCAGTTAAATCTTTTAACTCTGCAGGTATAAATTTTGTTTTTGGTTTATATAAATGTTGTAAAGCTAACTCTAATTTGTTTTTTCCTAATATTTCTATTTCTTTTACATCATACATTTTACACCTCCTAAATTCTAATCAAATATATCTAAGTCTAATATATTTCCTGTGTCAATGTCATATATATCTTCCATATCATCTTTATAAGTTTTTGGTAGATTTATTCCAAACACTGAATCATTGGTTGATTTTTGTCTAGCTTTCTTAGAGCGATTTCTAACAGCTGGGGTAATTCGCATAGCAGGAGGAACTTTTTTGTTAAACCCTTTCATCTCTTCTATAATATCTTTAACAGCATCAGTATCACCTTCCTGTGATGCAAGCCAATATCTAAGTAATAAATTTTGTCTGCGTAGATTAAGTTTTCTCTCTGGACCTTTAAGAGCTTCGGCTCTCGCATAAGCTTCACTTACTTCAGGGTTAGTGAACCCTACAATTTGCATAAAGGTCTCGTAAAGACTTGGGTCGTCTTCTATAATTTTAACTCCATTTTTATTACGCACTCCTTCCATAGATTGTCTAAGTGCTTTTACAGTATTACTTATAGCAGTAGGTGTAAATCTTTCAAGGGCTCTCATTTCTTGCCCTCTTTGTAAATATTCAAACCCTGAGGCAAATCTTCTAACTCCTGAAAAAGCAGGACCAAACATTGTTTCTAATGCATAAGTAGGAAGTCCGATTTCTGCTAATCGTTGTGGGTCTTCTTGGAAAAATAAATTATTATATCCAGTTCTTCTAGATACGTCAGCACCTATTGCATAACTAAGTGGACCACGATACCCCATGTCTCCGATTGCTTGGTTAACAAATACGTCAAAATCAAATGGCTCATCATCATCATCAAATAAACCTTCCATTATCATTTTCATTAGTCCATACAAAGGCACACCTGCTGCTCCAGCCATAAGAAAACTATAACCATAAATACCAGCAAGTTGTTTTTTAGCAGCTAGTTTTTCTGCTAGAAGTTGTGTTTTTTCTTCTTCTGTTAAATTAGGATTGTTCTTTATGTTTCTACTAAATTTAAAAGGTCCATCATAGAATAGTTTCATAATTAAGTATGCTTGAGCTTGAGCAAAGCGTTTAAATACAAAAGCAATTTTACCTAAACCATCTTGAAATAAACTTGGGCCTACTTCAGGTAATGCATGTGAGTGAACTTTAGAAGTAAATTCAATAGCTTTTTGTATAGCAACGTCTTTATTACCACTACCATATTTCATTTCCATTTCAAAAGCAGAAACCAAAGTTACTTCTCGGTTAAATCGTTCTGAATTTTGAAACATATAACCTACTAATTTTTCAGCTTTAGCTTTAATACGATTACCAGACTCAACTTCTGCACCAAGGTCTCTGTTTAATTCAACTATTTCATATCCCACTCCTCTACGAAGAGCAGCAGCTTCTTCTGCTTTATTAAATAAATCGTGATACTTTCCGCCAGGTTTAAACAACTTAGCGTTTGGACCAAGGTAAGTTTTCTCTCCTGTTTCTAAATCAATTTTAACTGGAGCCATGGTTGCATCTGGAGCAAATCTACCAGTATTTTCAGTTTGAAAAAATCCTTTTTTTCCAGGCCCACTAAAATACAATTTCATTGCTTTTTGTATTTCTGACCATGCTTTTCCTTGTCCCTTTACTCCAAGCCCTGTGTATTCACCTGCAAGATAGGGCACTACTACTAATGGTATTTGAGTTATGTTAACAATGGCAGAAGATACGTTAAATCCTAAAAACCAGAAGTAACTTCCATAGGCTGCTAAACGAGATATATCGCCAGCTATAGGGTTCAACATAAATCCAGAACGCCCAATTACATTATTTGCAACAGCTCGTACTAAATTACTGTTAACAGCTGCTGGTTCATTAGCTTCTTTTCCTACTTTATTAATAGCTACTACTAATTGTTTATTATACTGTTGGTTAGCAGTTGAACTTACAATTTTAGGGGCAACATCAGCATAAGCAAAAACTATATCTTCAATATAACCAGGCACCGCTTTACGAGTTTTTCGGTTGTTACTTAAACTTTCGTTTGGAAACAAGGCTATTTGAGTTTCTTTTATAAGTGAGTCAATAGTTACTTGTTGCTCTGGTGTAAGGTCGATACCTTTTAAACCCTCTCTTAAAGCTTCTACATAATCATTAGGAACCATTCCTGTACTTGCCATGGCACTATCTCTAGTTATAAGTTTAACATCAGTTATACCATCTTCTTTTTTCATTCGTTTTATTTTTATGCTTCTGTTTGCCGCACTGTCAGCAGAAGCTTGACCATACTCACCATCTCTAGTTTGGTACTCAAACCAATAATCTCCTTTACGTACAAAAGGCAAATAGAAAGGTCTAGCTTTATATTGTTCTCTTATCGCTTTTTCAAAATCTGACATTTTCCCATCTTTGCCTCTTTCTATGTCTGCTAAAACAGTGTCTAAAAGTTTTTTATATCTTACTTCTAAATCAGTAACAATCTGTCTAGATAAATTTTTTAAGTCTTGAGGTAATTTTTCATAGCGTCTAACTAATGCAGCTGCTTTTGGGTTTTCTTTACTTAAGTTAGCAAGACCGTTTGGGTCAGCTAATATTGTATCTGGGTTAGTGTCAAGACCTGACAACCCTAGTAGCACTTGATTCCATTCCTTAAATACTTTTTTACCTGCTGTTGTAGAGGTATACTTTTCTTTCAAAGATTCACCGAAAGCAACTAATCTTTCTATTTCTTCCCTGCCTTTTTTAATATCAAATGCTTTGATTTCTAAAAACCTACGAACATCACTTAACGAAGGTAGATACTCACCAAACATTTCTATTTGTTGAGGTAAAGATAATATCTTTGCATACACATCAAGTAATGCTTGAGGAGCATTTGATATATTTCTAACTAATGACCTTCCTGCACGATTATCTGCAATCGGTTGTCTACCTATAACTTCAGCAATATTCTCTGCTATTCTTGGAGTTATAGCTTCTTTAGTGTATTTGCCTACCATAGCACCAGAATCTTGCAACATCTGTATAACACTTTTTTTAAATAATAATTCTTGCGTAGCTCCTGCTTGTTCTCTTTTGTTTGGGCCTACAAATAACTCAGGGGCTAATGCAATCACATCATTTAATATTGAGTAACTAAAGATTGCATTTTCTATTCCTAACAAATCTTTTATTGCATTTACAAACTTACTCCATAAAGAGCTAAGTAAACTATTAGTTCCTCTTCTTTCGTTCATAATGTTTCTTATAACATTAGGGCGTACTCCTTGACTTTTTAGGTCTTGCTCATACGCTGCATCTTCTGCACGACTGCTAGTAGAACTTTCACTATTAGCTAAGAACTTTTGAAACTCTGGGTTAGTAAATGATTCTGCAATAAACTCATCTATTTTAGATAACTCAGTTGGAAAACGCCCGTTCACATCAGCTGCAATAGCTTCTTCATAAAGACGCACTATTCGTCTACCTAAGTTAGTAATACCAACACCATCTCTGATATGTTTGTTAAGTAGGTTTGCTGTAGCAGCGTGTACTGCCTCATGTAGTACAGTTTCTACATCAGCGTTGTTTGATATTTGTATTGAATCTTGTTGTCTATTGTACTCACCATAAGCATCATTTAAAAACTCTAAGTTCTCAACCACTTTAAAATCAGTTTTACTTATGTTAGGTATAGTTAAAAGTAATGTAGCCAACTCTTTTTGAGCTGCTGTTACATTCGAACTCTTAATTATATTTAACACTTGACCTAAAGTTTTCTTAGGCTTAAGTCTATTTATAATTTTTTGGTCAGTAGGATTACCTTGTCGTATAGACTTTAATGGTTTTTCTTTTACTTCTTTTACTTTAGCGTTAGCTGGTATGGCTTGAGATTGTGTTCCTCCACCTCTTTCCTGTGGAATTGGAGATGATATAAAAGGTGTACCTTGCATATCTACATAAGTACCTTTTTGTTTTACTTTTCCTACAGTTACCTCTACTTCTTTACCTATTAATTTAGGGTCTACTGTTGTGGTCTTTGGTGTAGCTTTTTTAGTTACAGTCTTTTTAGTTGTAGCCTTTGGTTTGGCTGTTAGTTTTTTATCAATCGGTGGAGCCATTTTTTCCAATGTATTTAATACTTCAGGAGAAAAAACAACTTCAAGGTCTGCTCTGGTTTCAGCGTTTTTTACAGCGTTTATAAGTTTTATTTCTATTTTACGAGATTCTTCCATATATTTTTTAACGCCTGCATCCATATTTAAGGCCTTACGGGCATTCTTAGGCGTGATTGCAATTTCAAATTCTCTTAAATCAGAACTCATTTTTTCTATAAGAGTTTGTAGTCCAAAAGCCTCTGTGCCTCCAACAGTTGTTCCTCTACCATCAGGATTAAAACCTACATATCTATTGTATGTAGAAACTATACCGTATTTAGAAAACATAAGACCTATCAATCTCTGTTTTATGCTATCTGAGCTAACACCCCTTGGTTTTTTTAATTGTCTAGACCGTGCTGTTTTACGTATTATAGGAAGAGTAACTTTACCGTCAGAGGGGAGTAATTTAGCTCTTTTTATTTCAGCTTCTTTATTTAAAGCAATTATTTCTTGCTCCGCCATTTTTAAAGTTTCTGGAGAATAAATATTATTTTTTACAAACTCTTTTCCAGTAATGTTTTCTTGCATCAAAAAAGCATCAAAATAATCGTCCTGTAACTTTAAATTCTCCTTTGAATTACCATTCATAGCAGAAAAGAATTTGTCTTGAAAAACTTTGTGCTCATCTAAGATACGCTGTTGTAAGTCATTACTAAAACTATATGGAGTAAGCTCAATACCATTTTTGTCAACACCTTGTATAAAACTTGGTAATGCAGCTCTTAATTGATTAAATATATTTCGGCTGTCAAAGTCTCCTTTTGCTATTTCTTCTTTTGTAGGATGTAAATCAGACCTTTTATTACGAATTTCATCTATTGAAAACTTTTTCTCAAACGGAACATTACTTTCCATATTCGCTGCTTCACCATATTGGTAATAATTAATACCTTTATCTGCAGTCGGTGCAGCTGGTTTAGGCGTAGTTGGTGTATCTGTTAGTGGAGACTCTGGTGTAGCTTCTAAATCTAAATATAAATTTTTTACATTTTGCCCGCTTCTAAGATTTCTGTCACGCATTCCTTGAAGTGGGTTGTATATAGGTGCTCCTTCAAATAAACCTTTTTTACCATCTTTAAATCCTCTTTTTTTAAAAGCTTTTATAGCTCCTTCTGAAGTAACATCATCTAGCACAATATAACGTACTCCTGCTTTTTTTGCTCTAGCTTTAGCTTCTTCTATTAATACATCCATAGCTTTTGAATTATTACTTCCTACTATAGGTATGTGTAAAGCGGGAAGGTATGAAACATTTGGTTGTTTTCTTCTAGGAAAATTTACTGTTTTTCCTTTTCTATATAACTCAGTTTTTGCTGCAGCTATTGGAGTACCACTATTATCTTCAATAATAATATCACTAGGACTAACTTTTCCATCTTTTTTATATGCGTTTCCAACAGTAGAACTCATAGCAAATGATGCACCAGAATTAACATTTTTGCCTTCTTTAGATAATAACCTTTCTATTCCTATAGGAACTTGATTACTTGTACCTTTTTCTTTTAATTGCTCAGGGGTTATGGCTATAGCTTGTTTTGATTTATCACTCATTTGAGTAACAGATTTAAATTCACCTTCTGTAGGCGTAGTTGGTGTATCTGTTAGTGGAGACTCTGGTCTAGATGGAAAAAACAAATCACCTTGCACAGGTGCAAATTGACCTTCTGGTTGTCCTTCAAAATCTAACTCACTTTGTGGACCTAAAGGTACTTGATTAGAAAAATATGGTCTTTCTGGAAGTTGTGTTTGGTCATCAAAGTCTAACTCTGTTTGTCTAGGGTCTACTGGCGGTACTAATGGTCCGACTGGTTTAGGGCCAAGACCTTCTAACTCTAGCTGTCCACGACTAGTGTCTACAGGTGGTAAAAACAATTCTCCTTGAACAGGTCCGCCTTCTAAGTCTAACTCTAGTTGTCTAGGTCCAGTTAAGTCTTGCCCATATATAGTTTGGTCAGTTAATCGTTTTTGTTGCTCTAGTAGTAACTGCTGTTCTTCTAAAGTTGTAGGAGGTGTTTCAGTTCCTGTGTCTGTAGCTGTGCCTTCTTTACCATCTTTTTTATCTGCTTCTGTTTTAGCAAATTTATCTCTAAGGTTACTAGCAGCAACGCCAACACCTCTAAATGCACCACCAGCGACTGTACCTCGTACACCACCTTCTAGCAAACGTTCAAAGTCTTCTGAGTCAAAAAGATAACTGTGGTCTTGCACAAAATTCTCGGCAGTAATACTTACTGCTTCTTGAGTTGCCTCGGTAAGACCCTCTAACACACCACTTCCTGCTATTTGCACAACTGCTTTACGAGCAAGATTAGGACTCATGCCTGACCTTTCTAATATCTCGCTAACTATAGTGGCTCGGCCAGGACGACCAAATTGATTTAAAATAGTTGCAGGTAAAATACTATCTAGAGATGCGTTAATTACTCCTGCAAGAGCTGCTGCTCCAGGCTCAAAACTACCTGTCTGTTCATAAATATTTCTAAATACCTCAGGAGCATTAAGGCCATAAGAACCAAGAAATATACCACTTGTTTGTCCTATGTTCCTACCTCTAGCTACAGCTGGGTCAGTTAATTTTGCAAAATTAGAAAATATTTTTTTGTTTGCTTTATCTGTTATTTTAGGTGATATTCTTTTAAGAGCTTCTCTTGTTGCTAATTTTTCACCTATCTTAGCACCAGCACCACCAGGCACTAATACACCTGCTAAGTTAACTCCTTGTTCGCCTACAGTCTCTACTATAAATTTACTTATATCTATGGGGTTTGCCCAGTTAACATCACGAAAAGACGCAAACTGAGGACGCATAATACGTTGAATATATTCTTCTGACTGTCTAGCTTCTTCCATTTGACGTTTAGCTGCTTCATCAAAACCTAAAGCACTTAACGCCATGGCAGGTAACACATCACCATAAGTTGACTTAAATCTTTCTAGTCCACGGTCAAAAGACTTACTTGCTAGTTGACCAAATGAGTAATCAGGTGTTAAAGGGTCAAGAACCTCACCTGTGTATTCTGTAAGTCCTTCTGGAGTATTGGAGCTTTCTGAAGGAATTACTTCTCCTGTGTATTCTTTTAGTTTATCTACCATAGGACTAGCCTCCTACGTATCGTTTACCGTCTGCATCTTCATACACAATTCTACCGTCAGGCGTAACTCCTGCTTGTTTCATTCCCTCTGGAGCTGTATTTGTTGCCATAGGTAAAGCTCTTTGTTGCACTAATGCTTCTGTTTCTTGAGCTAACATTTGGTTATATATATCACTACCAACTCTATTTTCTCCTAATGAATCTTTTAATCGTTCTTTTATTGCGTCAATCGCTCCCTCATTATTTAAATCAAGCATAATCTTTCTTCTAGTTTCAGGAAGAATTGTGATTGAGTCATAGTAAGCCTTTAATTGTGCTTTTTGTTGCAGTAAAGCTAGTTTTTGAGCAGTAGCTCTTTCTGCCTCTATACTCTTTATACCAAAGTTAACAGCCGCAGCACGTTCTGCACGCTCTGCTTGACCAATAGCTAAATCAAGTGCTAATACTTCTTTCTCTGCTGCATCTGCATCTTTGAGTCTTTCTGTATACCCTTTAACTCCTGCAGTAGCACCTGTCGCAATATTACTTAAAGCGTCAGGAGATTGTCCCGCTGCTATATTAAGACCTGCTTCGATTAGTGCCATATTAGCTGCATCACCTCTCTTACCTTTAGCTCTTTCGTCAAATTCTGCTAGTCTTCCTTTAACTCGTTCAAGACCTTCATTTGTACCCATAGCATCCATGTACTCTTTTACATGGTCTTCTAAAGTTTTTTTCTCTTCCTTTGCAGTTTCTTTTTTAGGTTCTTTTTTACCATCACCTTTATCGTCTTTGTTGTTCTCTGATTCGGGGTCGCCACCAAGTTGACTAACACCATAACCAATTCCTCCTAAAGTACCAAAGTCAATTAAAGCACCTGGCTGTCTAAGGTATCCTGGTGCTGTTGCTACTGTTGGCACTAATGCATTTGGTGTTGTAACTGTTGGTAATAATGTTGATGAAGTTGATTGACCACTTGGAGCTATTTTAGTTCCTGCTGGTCTAAACAAAGGTGACATTTTATTACCTAAGTATCTTCCTGCACCCATCACTCCTCGACCTAATAAACTACCAAGACCGAGTACAGCACTTGTAACAGGAGGAACAGCTAATCCAGCAAGGGCTCCTATTGAACCATCTTCATACACAGGGTTGCTTTTACCAAATTTATTTGTAACTTCACCAACAATTCCACCTTTAGCCATCATAGCTGTACCACCTACAGCTGACTGTGGGTTAGCAGCTATACCACTAGCGGCTAGTTGTCTTGGGTCCATTTCTGTTGCTGGTGGTGGCATACTCACGCCTTGAGCTCCAGGCATCATTTGTTGAGGAGCCATAGCTCCTAAGCCCATCGCCATTGGTTGTGGTTTGTTCTCAGCTACAATTTGTTCTGCAACTGATGGGGGTGGCATTTGGTCAGCTTGAAATCTCTCTTTCATTTCTTTACGTCTTTGTAGCTCACCTAATGCAAGATATATAGGAACTTCACCCATAGGTTGTTCTACATAATTAACTAATGCGTCTGTGGGTAATCCTTTTAGTCTGTCTTGTATCTGTATAATATTCATAATTATGATAGTTGGTTATATAAGCCAAGACCCGCAATACCCAATCCACCTATTTGACTAGCCATACTAGGGGGAGGAGCATATTGTACTTGAGTTGAACCTAATGCACCTGAAGTACCACGAAGTATATTTGATTGATACTCTAGTAATGCTCTTTCGTAATCTTGTTCTTCTTTAAACTGTTGGAACTTAACATTAGCAATCTCTTGGTCTAATGCTTGTTGTTGACCTGCAGTAGCTGCTTGAGCTTTAAGTCTTTCTAAATTAGCCACTTGTTCTTGTGCACCTAATGCACCTGTAGCTTGAGCACTTTGTAATGTAGTGCCTAATCCGCCAAGACCTAAATCAGCTTGTAACTTAGCACCAAACTGACCACCTGCTTGCTCCATCTGTCTTCTTTGCATTTCAGCTTGTAAGTTTTGACCGCCAACATTTATATTAGCGGCTCTATCTCTTTCAAACTGCTGTTGAGCATTTTCAAATGCTGCTTGATTTCCTTTAGCTCTTAAGTCAGCTATTAATGCATTAGTACGTGCATTGTTTTCTCCAGTCATTAATGCTTCACGACCACCACCAAAAGTGCCTTTTCCTATTGACTGCATAGCAAATTTATTTGCGGTTATATCTCCTTGTCTTCTAGCTTCTTTTATAGCTTCTTCAGTTACTGCAGAAGTATATGGATTTGTTTCAGCTCCGCCATAGGTAAATGACGGTACATTAGTAGGGGCTTCCATCCTTAAAGTCTCTGTAGTTCCAGGAGTATAACCTAATGCTCCTGTTAGTCCTTGAGCTGCAGCAGACGTACCTAACGTATTAACATTTCCTAACGCTGTACTAGCAGCACCAAATTGACCAGGAGTCTGTAGCCCCATGACACCTTGTTGTACTGCTTGTTGTTGGGGTGTAAAACCAACAACTCTGTCACCTGTGTAAGGTACAAAATCTTTGACACCAGTTACATTACCTGAAGCGTCTGTGGTGTAAGTTTGTTGAGCTGATTGTTTCATCAACTCTTCATAGAAAGGTTGAGCATACTCAGGTAAGTTGGTTGTTACTGATTTGCTAGTTTGACTTCCTCCGCCACTACCACCACCATACTCAGATAATCCTGTAGCAGGGTTGATTGTACCTGAGCCACCTACTGACTTTAATAAGTCTGCTTCGTAATCATTAATGTGAGCTAGACGGGTGTCACCCATACGTCCTTTAGACGCAAGGTCTGTGTATAGTTGTTTAATCAACCATACTTTTAATTTATTTGGTACTAACTTTAACAACATCCGTTACTCCACTGGTAATTCATAAAATACAAACCGTTTCTTATAGCCGTATTCTTTCCACATCTTTTCCCAACCTGCTCTACCGTGTGACTCTATTTTAATACATCCGTTGTCTCTTGCAAACTTTTGTATCTTCGGTAAGCCGTCAGGCACCCAACTCTTAAAGTCTTGTCCTCCTGTAAAATGCATAACTAACATCTTTACTTGAGGGTACTCTACTACTTCTGTTATCAAAAACCCTACAATAACTTTAGTTTCAGTATCAAACGAGACCCATAACTGCTGGTCTTTTGATAACACATCTCTCATTATATCTTTTGCGGTAAATCTACCGTATGTATATTTGGCACAGTTTTTTACATACTCTTCTATCTCTGGCCAAACGTCTGCGATGTGTTCTTTTGGAACAATCGTTGCTTTCTTCAAGCTGGCATATACTCCTGTGGCATTATCTCTCTCCCTTGTTTTTCATTGCCTGTTCTGGCTTTTCTAACTCTATCCATCATAGCATAAAGTTGTTCTGCACCTGCATCTGAAGAGCCATTACCTAGCCCACTAACTACATCTGCAGGAACTACAAATTCATTTTCTGATAATGCTGCTGGTTGTTCACCATCAATACTACTTGGTATATCATCAGACATACCGTCACCCATGCCTGTCTCTAAGTAACCACCTTGTGCCATATTTAGGTCTGATTCGAAATCAGGTCTGTAAAATTCTAAAGCCTCTCCAATGCGTTTACTTCTTCCAGTATTTTTATCTTCTGCCATTTGACGTTCAAAAGTTGGTTCAGCTATATTTCTTGCATAAATTTTAGCATCAATAGCTGTTTCTAATTCTCTTCTTGAATCATCGGTTAAAAATGGACCTTGCATTCTTAGCTCTTCCGACAACTGTCCAATTTCATTATCTAATTGTCTCCTCATAATCATCATTTTATCAGCTTCTGGATAGAATGGGTCAACACCTGGTGTTCTTCTTTCTGCACCTCTCTCTATATTAAAAAAATCCATTCCAGTTTCTCCAAAGAATGGCTTATACATCAACTCCATATTACCGCCAGAAGGACGAGTGCTATCATAATCAACTCCTGCTCTACCACCTTGTGCAAATCGTGCGAAAGGTTGATTTAGTCTAAGACCTGAATCACGTGTAAGAGCATTTTGTATACCTGTAGTCATACCCAAATTTAACCTACGGTTAGGGTCGTATTTAGACATAGGGTCATCATCAGGGTTTGCATTATA
>VMHT01066795.1_pt1 | contig 32424 bp, 32 predicted proteins | sample 4693611 | NCBI WGS metagenome assembly VMHT01 (sample SAMN12280063, study PRJNA550983) | marine metagenome | isolation source: seawater sampled from same location over 5 years 0.02-0.2 micron viral filtrate | place: USA: collected off the coast of southern California halfway between the port... ...
AACAATCCAACAAAAAGCAAAAATATTTTCATCTATAAGGTTTAGACTTTCAGCAATCTTATTTCTTGCTAATGAAGTAATTTTTTCTAGTTCATCTCGCTTACTGCACGCTAAAAAAATACTATCTCCAACATTTGCACCAGTTTTATCCATAATTTCTTTAAGTGCTTCTGATGAAAAAAATTTACCCACTGGGCCTTTTGCAGAAAAATTATTATCTTTTTCAATTGTAAAATAAGCTAAACCTGAAGCTCCTTGTTCTTTAGCCCATTTATCAATTCCATCAAAAAAACTTCTTGGCTTATCTTTAGTATTTTTTGTTACAATACATCGTACTTGAGCTCCAGTTTTTACTAATTTTTTAAAGATTTCGAAAGTTACATCCTTTCTTAAAATAATTTCAGTTATATCATTAATTACAAGAGGATTTCTTAAATCAGGTTTATCAGTTCCATATTTAAGCATACTTTCTGAAAATGAAATTCTAGGAAATTTTTCAAATAATAATTTTTTATTCGAAAATTTTTTAAAAGTGTTAATTAACAATTTTTCTACTACTGAAAAAACATCCTCCTGTTCAACAAATGACATTTCTAAATCTAATTGATAAAATTCACCTGGACTTCTGTCTGCTCTTGCGTCTTCATCTCTAAAACATGGTGCAATCTGAAAATATTTATCAAATCCTGAAACCATTATAAGTTGTTTAAATTGCTGTGGAGCTTGAGGAAGAGCATAAAACTTCCCTGGATTTAATCTGCTAGGTACTAAAAAATCTCTTGCTCCCTCCGGACTTGATGAGGTCAGTATTGGTGTTTGAAATTCTAAAAAACCAAGTTTATTCATTTCTTCTCTTATAAAAGATATTACTTTTGATCGTAGAATTATGTTTTCATGGATTTTTTTTCTTCTCAAATCTAAAAATCTATATTTTAATCTAATTTCCTCTGCGTATTCTTGATCACTGAAGACAGGCATAGGTAATTCTTTACAAGTTCCAAGAATTTTAAAATTCTCAATCTGAACTTCAATTTCGCCAGTGTCTATCTCTTGATTAATCGTCTCTTGAGATCTATCAACTACTTTACCATTGATTTTGATTACAGTTTCTAATTGTATTTTTTCTAATTCTATGAAATTTGAATTATCTTTATTAATTATGCATTGAGTAACACCATAATTATCTCTTAAATCGATAAATAAAATATTTCCATGATCACGTTTTTTATTTATCCAACCTGAAAGAATTATCATACTACCGACATTCTTTTTCCTAAGTTGATTACAATTATGAGTCCTATATTTATTCAATTATTCTCCTAAAACTTCTTTTATTATTTTTAAATCAATTGATTTTTTCTTTTTCAAACTAATTTGGTCAATTTTATATATGAAATCAAATATTTTGCCATATGATCTATCAATTCTTTTGATTATGTAGTCAATTAACTTTTTTTCTAAAGAAATTTGACGATCAGACAAGTTTTTTAAAATTAATGCAAAAATTAACTCATCATCTGGTTTTTCAATATTAAATAAAAGAAAATTACTTAATCTTGATTTAAGATCAATTAATTCAAATTTAAGATTAACGATTGGTTTAACTGTTGTAACTATCAAATATTTATTATCTTGTTCAATAATATTAAGTAGTGCAAAAAATAATTTTTCATTGACACTCTCATCAAGGTTTTCAAGAATTATATTTTCATATATCTTTATTTCTTTTAAATCATCATTTGCTAAATTTTGAGCTTCAATTTTGAAACCTTTAAATTTTTTTAAAAAAATATTTATTAAATGAGTTTTTCCTGAAAGCTTTTCACCACTTACATTTAAATAATTTTTTTCCCATTTAGGCCAGTTATTCAATAGATTTAAGATATGAACATTGCTTTTTGAAACATAAAAATCTTCATCTTTAAAATTTTTTTCATGATCAAATTTTATTATTTGCTGTGTATCGTCTCTCATCTTAGGATCCATAATTTATTTTGAGTATCAAAATTATAATTATAAATATTCATAGTCTTCAAAAACACTGTTGTTGTACCGTTAAATATTATTTTATAATAAAGAAAATTTTTATCAATTTTTGATATATTGTAATCATACACTAAATCAGTCTCTTTTAAGATTTTTTCGAATTTTGAGATTTTTTTTATTTTTTTACTATCAACTTTAATAAAAATAGGAAGTTTTATTGAAGTGTTTATTCTATTAAAATTTTTCCAATAATCTTCATATGTAGTTTTTAAGTTTTCAATTATATAATCAATATTTTCATTTTCACTAAGTGTCATATCAGAAAATTTTTGATTCTTTAATATAGCTTTTTTATTAACATATATTCTTGATAAAATTCTTAAATTATCATTATTTTTAAATATTAATGCAATTATAGATTCATCTAATGAATATTTTGATATAATTTCTTTAAAGTTGTACTCTTCAATTTTCTCAAAATTATTTTTAATAATATTGAAATCTTCAAGATCTTCAGTTGGCAAAACATATTCTATCAAATCTGAACTTCTAGGATTATCATTCCATTTATTAAAAATTTCATTACTGTAAAAAATTAATGGCTCGTTTTTATTTTCATCAATGATTATTGGGAAAAACAAAAATTTTTTTTTGGGTGCGGCTGAGGGAAAAATGTTTTTTTTCTCTAAAAATTTATATATTTCTTTTTTATTAAAAGTTACCCCAAGATTTACATAATATATATCATTAATAAATTTTTCTTGTTTTATCGAAAAGGAATTGATCATACTTTTAATTTCATTAAGTTTAGGTTGTTTAATTTTTTTTTGATCTGAAGAGTTAATTATCAATAAAATTAATTCGGAAAAAGCTTTTCTGAAACCTTCATCAATAACTGTATTTTTATCAAAATTTAATTCAAAGGGTCTTGAAATTTCAATATTATTAATATCAAACCCCTTACTTTCAACTTTAACTGTGAAAAAAAAAAACAAATATAGAGCAAGAAATATAAAAATTTTATATAAGTTTTTTGAATAAATAATTTTTATACTCGTCATACTATATAGTAATGAAAAAAAGCTTGTTTACATATAAAAAAAGTGGAGTGAATATAGATGCTGCAGATAATTTTGTTAAGTACATAGCAAAGATATCATCAAAAAAAAAAGGCAAAAAAAAGTTAAATAATATTGGAGGATTTGGATCAATAACAGATATTCCTAAGAAAATTAAAAACCCGAAAATAGTAGCGTGTACAGACGGGGTTGGTACGAAAATTGAGATAGCAAATTTATTAAAAAAATTTGATACGATAGGTATCGATCTTGTTGCAATGAGTGTTAATGATTTAATTGTTCAAGGAGCAAAGCCTCTTTTCTTTCTTGATTATATATCAATAAATAAAATTGAGATGTTAAAATTAAAATCAATAATCAAAGGAATTATCAAAGGATGTGAAATTTCGGATTGTCAACTTGTTGGTGGAGAAACTGCAGAAATGCCTGGTACATATGAAAAAGGTAAATTTGATATTGCCGGATTTGCAGTTGGAGTAGTTGGTGAAAAAAATATTTTAGATAAAAACAAAATTAAAAAAGGAAATCTTATAGTTGCTATACCTTCTAGCGGTTTACACTCTAATGGATATTCCTTGGTTAGAAGCTTAATTAAAAAAAAAAAGATCAATATTCTTAAAAATAATTATTTAAAAAAAGAATTAATCAAACCTACTAAAATCTATGTTAAAGAAATTCTAAATTTAAATCAAAAAAATTTACTTAATGGTTGTGCAAATATAACCGGTGGTGGTATTAGTGATAATTTAAAAAGAATTATTCCAAAAAATTTATGTGCTGAAATTAATTTACATAAAATCAAAACTCATAAAATATTTCAATGGCTTAAAAATAATAGAATTAGTGATAAAGAAATGCTTAGAACATTTAATTGTGGTGTTGGTTTTTGTTTAGTGATTAATAGGAATAATTTAAGAAAAATTTACAAATATTTTACAAAAAATTACAAACCTTATGTGATAGGAGAGATAATTAATGGCTCTAAAAAGATAAAATTGAATGGCTCTATTAACTGGTTATAAAAAAGTTAGGACTGCAGTTTTTATTTCAGGCAAAGGAAGTAATTTAGAGTCATTAATCAAATTTTCAAAAACTTTAAAATCACCAATTTCAATTGAATTGATTATTTCAGATAATTCAAAAGCTAAAGGTTTAAAATTGGGTAAAAAATTTAAAATAAAAAAAAAGATATTCAATTTTAAAAAAATAGATCAAGCTGAGAACCAATTAATCAAAAAATTAAGAATTGAAAGAATTAGAATTATTTGCCTTGCGGGTTTTATGAAAATTTTATCAAAAAAATTTATTAAAAGATTCAAAGGAAAAATATTGAATATTCATCCATCTTTACTTCCAAAATATAAAGGTCTAAATACACATCAACGAGTATTAGCTAATAATGAAAAATACTCTGGATGTACAGTTCATTATGTAAATGCTAAGCTTGACTCAGGAAAAACTATTCTTCAAAAAAAAGTAAGAGTAAGTAAAAATGAAACTGTTAAAACTCTTGCTTACAAAATATTAGTTCAAGAACACAAACTTTATCCAAAAGCTATTTTAAAAGTTTTTAATTGTTAAAAAAAAAATCTATTTCAATTTTTGCATTTTCAACACTATCAGAGCCATGAACTGAATTTTTATCAATTGAAATTCCATATTTTTTTCTAATTGTGCCGTCTTTTGCCTCTTTTGGATTTGTTGCACCCATTAGTTCTCTATTACCTAAAACTGCATTGTCTTTCTCTAATATCATTACAACAATTGGTCCTGACGCAAGGTAATCACACAAATCATTATAAAATGGTTTTGTTTCATGAACTTTATAAAATTTTTCTGCTTCAGATTTTTCAATTTGAATTTTTTTTTCTTTTATTATTGAAAAACCATTATTTTTAAAAATTTCTTTAATTTCATTTTCAAGGTTTCTTTCAACAGCATCTGGCTTTATAATTGATAAAGTTTTTTCAATATTACTCATAATTGTCCTCTATTAGTTTATTTAATAATCTTACACCATAACCTGTTGCACCTCCTGAATTTAATGCTCCTCCATACTTAGAAAAGGCCATACCAGCAATATCCAAATGAGCCCAAGGTGTTTTGTTTAAAATAAATCTTTGTAAAAACTGCGCAGCCGTTGTGGACCCTGCCCCACCTACATAATTTATATTTTGCATATCTGCATTTTTTGAGTCAATTAATTTGTCGTAATTTTTATTCAATGGCATTCTCCAAACTTTTTCTTCAACATTATTTCCTGCATCAATCAATTGTTTTGATAACTTATCATCATTTGAAAATAAACCTGCATATTCAGATCCCAGAGATACAATAATTGCACCTGTTAAGGTTGCTAAATCAACAATAAATCTTGGTTTAAACTTCTCCTCTGTAAAAGTTAATGCATCAGCTAACACTAATCTACCTTCTGCATCTGTATTTAATATTTCAACAGTTTTTCCACTATATGACTTAACAATGTCTCCCGGTCTTTGAGCATTTCCACCAGGCATATTTTCTACAAGACCCACCACACCAATTGCATTTACTTTTGCTTTTCTTAAAGCTAAGCTTTTCATTAATCCAACTACCACTGCTGAGCCTGCCATATCATAGGTCATGTCTTCCATAAATTTTGCTGGTTTTAAGGATATACCTCCTGTATCAAAACATACTCCTTTACCAACAAAAGCCAAAGGCTTAGAATTATTTTTCAAACCATTCCATTCCATCGTCACAAGATAAGAACCTCTAATACTACCTTGGCCTACACCAAGCAAAGTATTCATTCCTAATTTTTTTAATTTTTTTTCATCATAAATATTAATTTTTAAACCATCTTTTTTTAATAAGTTTAATCTTTTAGCATATTCATCTGGGTGAAGAATATTTCCTGGTTCAGATACTAAATCTCGCGTAAAGAAAGTTCCATCCTCTATAGCTTTAAATCTTATTTGATCACTAGATGAAAACGTTTTTTTACCAATAACATTTATAATCAAATTTACTTTATTTTTTTTGGTTTTATATTTATCGAAAATGTATGATTTTAATCTTAATCCGTGTAAAAAAAATCCAGCAACATTTTTTGATTTACCTAATACAGTATTTGAATTCAAGGTATATTCAATTTGTTTAGAATTTTTCAAAAAATCATAAAATTTCGCACCTAAATTTTCAATTTGAGAAGTTGAAAGACTCTTATCAATTGATACTAAAATAATTTTCTTTTTTGAGCTTAAGTCGAAGCTTATTATTTTATTCTTCTTATCTTTTGTTTTTAACAAGTCAGAAATAAAAGAATATTCAGACCCAGAAATATGTTCTCTGAGGTGGTTTATGCTAAATTTTTCATCTACAAATAAGATAAGATTTGCTGAGTTTTTTGATAGTTTATTATTTTTAAAATTAATTGTAATAGACATAAATTTTTAAATACACTCTACACGTGTTTCTGCTATATATGTTCAATATTAAAAAATATCAATGAAAAAAATATTGTTCAGAAAAATATTAAACGATTGTCTTATTTTCTTTTTTTTCTCCTTAATTTGTTCAAGTTTGATTGTCTGGGTTTTTCAAGCAGTTAATTTTCTTGATATTATGATTGAAGACGGAAGAGATTATGCTGTCTACATTAACTATACATTGTTAAATTTCCCAAAAATAATATCAAAAATTTTACCTTTTGCATTATTTTTTAGCTTTTCGTATGTAATTACTAAATATGAGTTAAATAACGAAATGATAATTTTTTGGAATTTTGGAATTAGCAAAATTCAAATTATTAATTTTTTCATCAAAATTTCTATTTTATTAACGATATTACAAATTCTTTTCACTTCATTATTGGTTCCTGCATCGCAAGAGCTATCAAGATCATTAATGAAAGAATCTAATATTGATTTTTTTGAAAGTTTTATTAAACCAAAAAAATTCAACGACTCTATTCGTAATTTTACAATTTTTGTAGGTAATAAAAAAAATAATGGCTTGTTAGAGAATATCTACCTAAAAAAAGATTTAGGAGATGAGTCATTTCAAATAACTTATTCTAAAAATGGAAAATTTGTTCAAAGAGGAAATAATAAATTTTTAGAACTATATAATGGACAAACAATAAATGGTTCTAAAAAGAATATTTCTAATTTTAACTTCACTAAATCAGATTTTAGCTTATCTAATTTAAAAGCAGATGTAGTTACACTAAATAAACTTCAAGAAACTTCGACTTACTTACTAATTAGATGTGTATTAGATTTAAATAACATTCAAACAAAATTTTTAATCTTTTATAATTCTAATCAACCAATTGATATGCACAATTGTCAACTAAGCGGTATAGGAAATATTTATAAAGAATTATATAAAAGGTTTATTATACCTTTTTATATTCCAATTCTTGTTTTAATATCATTATTATTGATTTTATATTCAAAAGAGAGTGTTCACTATTTAAAATATAGAATATCAATTTTTTTTATTGGTTTTATCATAATAATTTTTTCTGAAACAACATTGAAATTTATTCATAATACTTTTACAGGAAATATAAAAATGATTTTGATACCAATGATAAGCTTTATCATTTTATATTTTTTAACATTAAATATTTTAATCAAAAGGTAAAAGATAGATTATGAAAACTTATATCAAATATTTAACTTATAATTATCTAAAATCCTTTTTATTTGTTTTTTTTATTATGCTTTGTTTAATAGTAATTCTAAATATTTTAAGTGAAATTGAATATTTTAAAAATTATGAAGTCCAGGCATATTTTCCAATTTACATTTCAATACTTAACTCTGCAAATTTGATTTTTGAAATGTATCCATTTATTTTTTTACTTTCGACTCAAGTTTTTTTTATTTACCTTATCAATGACAATCAAATTCAAATTTTTAAGTATTCTGGTTTAAAAAACTCTCAGATAATAAATATAATAAGTATTTTATCTTTGATAATGGGAATATTTATAATAACAATCTTTTATAGTTTTTCCTCAAATTTAAAAAACATATATCTAGAACTTAAAAATAAATACACGAGTGATAGTGAGTATTTGGCTGTGATTACAAAAAATGGATTATGGATAAAAGATATTGATGATGGAAATATAAAAATTATCAACGCATCAAAAATAGATAAAAATTATTTAAATGATGTTTTTATAAGTGAGTTTAGTGATAATTATGATTTAATTCGAAATATTACGAGTACAAAAGTAGATGTCTCTAAAAAAGATTGGTTATTATTTGATGCTAAAATATATAAGGGAAATTCATCAGAAAAAGTCAAAACTCTCAGTTTTTACTCAAATTTTGACATTCAAAAAATTAACAATTTATACTCAGATTTATCCTCACTTTCTCTGATTGAGCTTATCGATTTAAGAAAAAACTATGAGCAAATTAATTATTCTACAACAGAGGTAGATCTACAAATTCAAAAACTTATATCTTATCCTTTTTATTTTACTCTTATGACTATCTTTGCGGCAATGATTATGTTTAATACTAAAAGTTTTAGTAATAATACTTTAAAAATTATTGTGGGCTTATTTTTTTCTGTCATAGTTTATTATATTAATAATTTCTTTTATGTTTTGGGTAAAACAGAAAAGATTTCTATGACATTATCAGTTTGGTTGCCATTAGTTATTTTTATGATGATAAATGCCAGTATGATTATGAAAGTGAATGATAAATAGCATGAAATTTATAAAAATATTTTTATTCAATTTTTTTTTATTTTTAAATTCTGCCTATGCTATTGAACAATTCAACTTTGATGTAACTCAGGCAGAAATTTTAAATGACGGAAATATCTTTAAAGGTATTAATGGAGGGACTGCAACTTCGGCAGATGGATTGGTAATATCTGCAGATACCTTTGAATACAACAAAATTTTAAATATCTTGAATGCATATGGCGATGTAAAAGTTGAAGACAAAGAAAATGATCAAATTATTTTTACCGAAAAGATGATATATTTAAAAAACGAGGAAAAAATTGTAACTAAAGGTGAAACAAAAGCGATCATAGAGTCCAATTACAATTTTTTATCAAGTGACATGATTTTTTTAAAAAAAGATCAGAAATTGATTTCAAAAAGTAAATCATCAATAACAGATAAAAATTTCAACTTATATGAATTTGATAACTTTGAATATCTTATTAATAGAAAACTTCTAAAAGCAAATAATTTAAAAGTAACAACAAATTATACAAGTTCTAATAATCAAAAAGACATTTTCAATTTTGAAAACGGATTTTTTAATCTTGATAGCAAAGATTTTATTGCAAAAGATACAAAAATTAGTGTCAAAAAAAATATTTTTGATAATACCGACAACGATCCAAGAATTGAAGGTGTATCTTCAAAAAGAAAAGGAAATATCACAGAAATCAATAAAGCAACTTTTACAAGCTGTAAAAAAGATGACAACTGTCCACCTTGGAGTATTAATGCTGATAAAATCATTCATGATAATAAAAAAAAACAACTAATTTATAAAGACGCATTATTGAAAATTTATGATATTCCAGTGCTTTATTTTCCTAAATTTTTTCATCCAGATCCAACTGTAAAGAGACAAAGTGGATTGTTGCAACCTAGGTTAAATAATTCAGAGACATTAGGATCCTCATTTTTGTTACCTTATTTTCATGTGATCTCAGATAATAAAGATATAACTTTTAAACCTACAATATTTGATAGTGATATTTACATGTTTCAAAATGAATATAGAGAAAAAAGAAAAAATTCATCTTTCATCATTGATGTAGGTCAAACTATTGGTTATCAGTCATCGACCAATAATAAAAAAAAAAGTATCGGCCATTTATTTTCAAAATTAAATTTTGATCTAGGTTTTAAATCATTTAATAAAAGTAGTTTAGATATTTCATTAGAAAAAACTACTAATGATACTTACTTAAAAGTTTTTGAATCCAACTTAATTGATATGGATGAAAAAGTTAAGCCTGCAAGCCAAAGTCAATTACTATCTAATATAATATTTAATCTTGACCATAAAAATTTCAATTTAGAAACTGGGATGTCATCTTATGAAACCCTTGGTGGTTTAAAAAGTGATAAATTTCAATATATTTTACCGTATTACAACTTTGATATGCCCCAATTTATGAATAATACTTATGGTAAATTTAATTTTTCATCGAATGGAAGTAATAAACTTAAGGACACTAACAGCTTAACAACATCAGTTAATAATAATCTTAATTTTTTGACAAATGATTTCATTTTAAAAAGTGGAATTGTAAATAATATTGGTATCTATTTTAAAAATACAAATAAAGTAGGTAAAAAAGTATCCTCTTTAAAAAATAGCCCTCAATTAGACCTCACTAATATAATTAATTTTCAAACTAGATATCCATTAGTAAAAATCCAAGATGAACATTATAATTCCTTGATACCAAAATTATCATTTAGAATAAATCCAACAGATATGAAAAACTATAATACTGAAAATAGAAAAATTAATACTTCTAATATTTTTTCTATTAATAGGCTGGGATTGGATGACACATTTGAGGAAGGCAAATCTCTTACAGTTGGTTTGGATTATAGAAAAGAAACATTAAAAGATATTAATAAATTTTTTGAATTTAAAGTTGCATCAGTTTTTCGAGATAAGAGGAGAGAATTTATTCCATTAAATAGTACCTTGGGTCAAAAAAGTTCAAATTTATTTGGCTCAGCTTCATCTAGCTTTTCAGAATTATTTGATATTAAATATAACTTTGCGTTAGACAATAATTTAAAAAATTTTGAATATAATTCAATTGGCCTTGATTTAAATTTTGAAAAAATTACATCAAACTTTGAGTTTATTGAGGAAAATGGTAAAATGGGGGATGCTAACTCATTAGAAAATTCGACAACTTTTAATTTTGACGAAAGTAATTATTTAACATTTAAAACAAGAAGAAATAGAAAAATAAATCTTACAGAATTTTATGACTTAGTTTATGAATATAAAAATGATTGTCTAACTGCTGGTATAAAGTATAAAAAAACATATTATCAAGACAGAGATTATAAGCCTAAAGAAGATTTACTATTTACTATTACTCTTTTCCCTTTGACTCAATATGAGCAAAAAATTGATGATAACCTTTATAACTAAAAAATGTTTAAAAAAAAATTATTTTTTCTTATCATAATTATCAATTTTTTTTTTCAAAGTAATATTTTTTCATTTGAAAATAAAATTTTATTAAAAGTTGATAATGAAATAATTACATCTGTAGATGTTTTGAATGAGATGAATCTTTTAAAAAAAATAAATAAAAAAATAAATGAAATCAGTGAACAAGAAATATATCAAATATCCATTGACTCTCTAATTAAAGAGAAAGTAAAAAAAATAGAGGTTCTTAAAAATTATGAAACACTTGAGATTGATAAAAAATTTATGAAAAATTTAATTGAGACTACTTATAAAAATTTAGGATTTGACGATTTTGAGATCTTTCAAACTTTTCTAAATAAAAATAATATTAATTTTGAAGAAATGAAAGATAGAATTGCTATAGATGCACTTTGGAATGAAATTATTTTCTTTAAATTTTCAAATAAAGTCAAAATAGATAAAGAAAAATTAAAAGAAAAAATCATCAAAAAAAATAATCAAATGATTAAATCTTATCTTTTGTCAGAAATTGTTTTTAATTTAGATAAGGAATTAAGTTTAGATGAAAAATATAATCAAATTAAAGATTCTATTATCTCTAAAGGTTTTGAAAATAGTGCATTACTTTTTAGTATTTCAAATACATCAAATTCTGGGGGAGATCTTGGATGGATAAACGAAAACTCCTTAAGCTCAAAACTTCAAAAAGAAATTTCTAAACTTAATGTTGGAGAGCTTACAAAGCCAATAATTATACCTGGCGGCTTTTTAATTTTACAACTAAATGATACAAAAGAAATTGAGAATAAAATTGATGTAGATAAAGAGTTAAAAAGATTAATTAATACAGAAACTAATAGACAATTAAATCAATTCTCAAACATATACTTCAATAAAATAAAAAAAGAGATTCAGATAAATGAAATATAAACCAATTATAATTGTACCAGGAAATCCTGATAGTATTTTTTTTGAAATATTTTTTAAATCACTTAAAAAAAAGTTTAAAAGTCCAATTGTTTTAATTACTAAGATCGAGTTTTTAAAGTCCTTCATGAAAAGATATAAATTTAAGAGAAAGATCAAATTAATAAATTTATATGATTTAAAAAAGAATAATTTAAATAATAAATGTTTTAATTTAATTAATGTAGATAATTATAAAAGTTCAAATACAAAATATAAATTATCTAATTCAAGTTATATAAAAAAATCATTTGAAATAGCTTTTTTTCTTCTGAAGTCTAAGTTCACTAATAAATTGATTAATGGTCCAATTAACAAAGATGACTTTCTTAAAAAGAAATTTCTTGGTGTAACGGAGTATATTACAAATAAATTTAAAGGTTCAAAAACAGCTATGCTTATATATAATAAAGAAATTTCAGTTTGCCCTTTGACAACACACTTGCCACTTAAATTAGTTGCTAAAAAAATATCAAAGAAAAAAATTATTGAAAAAACATATTTAATAAATAATTTTTTTAAAAAAAATTTTGGTTTTAAACCTAAAATTGCTGTTACAGGATTAAACCCACACTGTGAAAGTATTTTAAAAATTAATGAGGATAAAAAAATTATTACACCAGCTATTGAAAATTTGAAAAAAAAAGGTTTTAAAATATTTGGCCCATTTTCTGCTGACACAATATTTATCAAGCAAAATAGAAAAAAATATGATGTAATTTTAGGAATGTATCATGATCAAGTTTTGGCACCTCTTAAAACATTAAAAGAATATGATGCAATTAATATTACTTTAGGATTGCCCTTCTATAGAATTTCTCCAGACCATGGGCCTAATAAAGAAATGATCAATAAAAATTCCTCAAATCCACTTAGTTTGATAAGAGCTTTAGAGTTTTTAGATAAAAAATGATAAAAGCTAAAAAAAGCTTAGGTCAAAATTTTTTGATAGACAAAAACGTTATTGAAAAAATTTCTAATATCCTAAATATTGAAAACAAAACAATTCTTGAAGTTGGACCAGGTACAGGAAATCTTACTTATGCTTTACTCAAAAAAAATCCACAAAAAATTTTTGTGATTGAAAAAGATGATAATTTAGTTTCAGTCCTAAAAAATGAATTTGAAGATAAAATTGAAATCATACATAATGATATTCTTCTAATAGATGAAAATTTAATATCTAAAGAAAAATTAATTGTTTTTGGAAATTTACCTTATAATATTTCAACTGAAATTCTTTGTAAATGGATATTAAATTTAGATGATAAAAAAATTTGGTTCAGTAATTTAATACTGATGTTTCAAAAAGAAGTGGCTGATAGAATTATATCTGAACACAATTCTTCAAATTATGGTAGATTATCAATAATTGCTAATTGGAAATTAGACATACAAAAAATTACAGATATAAGCCCTAATTGTTTTTCACCTAAACCAAAAATTGACAGTTCTTTACTATTTTTTTCTTTAAAAAAAAATTATTTTAGAATTAAAAACCCTAAAAACTTGGAAAAAATTACCAGAATATTTTTTAATCAACGACGAAAAATGATAAAAAAACCATATAATCAAATATTTTCTAATAATTCCAAAATTCTCAATAAGCTTAAAATAGATTTAAATTTAAGACCCCAAAATTTGGATTTTGAAACATATTATAAGTTGACAAGTGAGTATGAAAAATTAAGAGGTTAATTTTTTAACATGAGACCTAATATACTCAGGATCATAATCTTTTGATCCATTATGAATTTCAGCATGAATGAGATTACAAATCTTCGTAAAACATTTTTCTAAATTTTTATTAATAACAACATAGTCATAATTTATCCAATGTAATACATCGTGACTAAATTGTTTCATTCTCTCTGTTGCAATTAGTTTATCTTTCATATCTCGATTAGACAATCTCTCAAACAAAACCTCTTTACTAGGTGGTAAAATAAAGAATGTTATCAAATTGTAATCTAGTTTTTTATTCTTTATTTGGTCTGCACCTTGCCAATCTATATCAAATAAAACATTCTTCCCTTTATTAAGTTTATTTATTACTGGTGTTCTCGTTGTTCCATAAAAATTATCGAAAACTTTTGCATACTCCAGAAATTCCTCATTGTTAATTAATCTCTCAAATTTATCCTCTGATACAAAGAAATAATCTTTATCAGGTGTTTCGTTAGGCCTTGGTTTTCTTGTTGTATGGGAAATTGAAACTTCGAAATTGTTTTGTTTTGAGAGTAAATTGACTAACGTAGTTTTCCCTGCTCCCGATGGAGAAGATAAGATTATCATTACCCCATCATTATCAGTGGGCATTTTAATTATTAATTCGCTTTTCCTTCAATAAACTTTACAGCATCACCAACTGTTAAAATTTTCTCAGCTTCACTATCAGAAATTTCTGATCCAAATTCTTCCTCGAAAGCCATTACTAATTCAACTGTATCTAAGCTATCTGCACCTAAGTCATCGATAAAACTAGATTCTTCAGTCACTTTAGCTTCATCAATACCTAAGTGATCCGCAACTATTTTTTTAACTTTGCTTGAAACATCTTCTGACATTTTGATCCTTTACTGTTATAAATTCTTAATAGTTTAAAAACATCTTTTGTCAAGCCATATACATGCCTCCATTAACATGTAAAGTCTCGCCATTTATATAATTTGATTGATCTGATGCTAGAAAAAGAACAGCATTTGCAATATCTTCCGGCTCTCCTAACCTAGCAGAGGGTATTTTTGATATCAAAACTTCTTTAAATTTTTCATCTATCTTATCTGTCATAGCAGTTTTTATAAAACCAGGTGATATGCAATTTATGTTTATGTTCTTTTTGGCATATTCAATAGCTAAACTTTTCGACATTGCTACTATTCCAGCTTTAGAGGCCGAATAATTTGCTTGTCCCAAATTTCCAGTGTGTCCTACAATTGATGTGATATTAATTATCTTTCCTGATTTGTTTTTAAGCATTTTTTTTATTGAATACTTGCTTAATAAAAATGTTGAATTGAGATTTATATCTATAACTTTTTTCCAATCTTTAAAATCCATCCTAATACCTAAATTATCCTGTGTTATTCCAGCATTGTTAACAATACAATCTAAATTTCCACCAAGTTGTTTTACAGCATTTTCAATAAATTCTTCAATTCTTTCAGTTTCTGAAATATCAAACTTTAGTATTTCAATGTTTTTAAATTGAGATTTTAATTCATTTAATTTTTCAATTTTTGTACCCGATGCCAGTATGTTGGCACCAGACTCATCCAATTTTTTTACTATTGAATTCCCTATTCCACCTGATGCACCCGTAATAATAATGTTTTTATTTTTTAAATCATTCATATCTTTAAATCTTTTATATCAATCTCATCATTAATTGTATTTATTTTTACGTCTTTATTTATTCTTTTAATTAATCCTGAAAGGACTTTCCCAGGGCCAATTTCAATAAATTGATTAACTCCATTTTTAATCATATAATTAACACTCTCTCTCCATCTAACTCTGTTTTCAATTTGAGTAATTAACAGATTTTTTAATTCTTCTTTATTAGAAATTTCTTTAGCAGTTACATTCGAAATTAAAATATTTTTTGAATCTTTAAATCTAATTTTTTCAATTTCTAATTTCATAGTATCAGTTGCTTTTCTCATTAATTTACAATGAAATGGTGCGCTAACAGGTAATTTAATATTTTTAATTGAACTTAATTTGAATATTTTAATTAAATTTTCTAAATCAACAGTTTTTCCACTTAACACTATTTGACCATCGGTATTATCATTAGCAATTTCGATGACAAATTTATTCATATTATCATTTAAAATTTTTTCTATCCTTTCAACTGTTGATCCTAAAACTGCTAACATTCCTCCTTCTCCCTTTGGAACTGCGTTTTGCATCGCATCACCTCTTAATCTTAATAATTTGATAGTATCAGAAAAGTCTAAATACCCAGCAGAAGATAATGCTGAATACTCTCCTAATGAATGTCCAGCAAAATATTTTGCTTTACTTAAATCAAGATTAAACTCTTTTTTCATAACAGAGAATATTGAATAGCTTATTAGGAAAATTGCTGGTTGAGTGTTCGCTGTAAGATCTAATTCCTCTTTTGGTCCATTAAGAATTATTTTTGACAAAGGTAATCTTAATGAGTCATCTGCCTCTTTAAAAAGATCTTTTACTATAGAATATTTCTCAAAAAAACTTTTTCCCATTCCAACTAATTGAGATCCTTGACCTGGAAAAATTACTGAAAACATATAAAAAAAACCTTTTTTTTACCTTTTTGCTATTGATATTGAAGATTTATAATAGTATATCCTCATTTTTTATTAAAGAATTTAAATGAATTATTACGAACATACAATAATTGCAAGACAAGATGCATCACCAAGTGAAATCAAGCAATTAACTGAAAAATATTCTAAAATTGTTGAGAAAAATGCTGGTGAAATTGTAAAAACTGAAAATTGGGGTCTTCTTAACCTTTCTTACCTGATAAAAAAAAATAAAAAAGGAAGCTACATACATTTCAAAATAAAAGGGAAAGGAAATGTTATAGAAGAATTAGAAAAAAATGAGGCGATAGATAAAAAACTTCTTAGGTATTTAACTGTCAGAGTAAAAGAATTTGATTTAGATACAAATTATTTTACTAAAAAAGAAGATAATGAGAAAAAAATAAATAACAAAAATTAATTATGCCAAAAAAACAAAGTGGAAATAAAAGAAACAAACAAAATAATTTCGCAAAACTAAGTATATTTCAGCCTAATAAATATAAGTTTAAAAAAAATTGTCCATTTTCTGTAAAAGGAGCACCTCAAATAGATTATAAAAATATAAAACTATTAAAAAAATATATTTCTGAAAATGGTAAAATTCTTCCTTCAAGGATAACAAATGTCAGCCAAAAAAAACAAAGGGAGCTGTCTTTATCAATTAAAAGAGCTAGGAATTTAGCTTTATTGTAAATATGAAAGTAATTCTCTTAGAAAACTTTAAAAGATTGGGATCAATTGGTGAAATAATTGATGTAAAGAGAGGTTTTGCTAGAAACTTTCTGATTGCAAATAAAAAAGCACTCTATGCATCTAAAGAAAATGTTGCTCAAGTAGAAAAAGTTAAAGTTGAATTATCAAAGAAAGATAATGAAAAAAAACAACTTGCGAAAGAAATTTCAGAAAAAATTAATAAAAAAGAGTTTAAAATAAAAAAACTGAATACTGAAAATAACGAATTATATGGATCTGTAAAACCAACTGAAATCTCAAAACTCATAAAAGAAATTGAAAAAATTGATATAAAGCCTTCAATGATTCAGCCTACACAAGAAATAAAATCATTAGGTAAATTTAAAGTTAAAATTTCTCTACACTCTGAAGTTGATGCAGAAATAAATATAAATGTAGAGTCTGCTGAAAGTATTCAATAATTATACATTTTTTTCCCCAGCACTTTTTAAAAATTTAGAAAATCTAAATTTTAATGTAAGTTAAAATTATGGAAAATAATCTAAGTATAATAAAAGATAATTTTAAGGAATTACCAAATAACATTGAGGCTGAACAAGCTGTGATCGGTTCAATACTAGTTACTAATGAAATTTTTGATGAAATAAACTTGATTATAGCAAGTAAAAATTTTTATGATCCAATGCATCAAAAAATTTTTGAAGCTATTGAAAGTTTAATTTTCAAGGGATTATTAGCTAATCCAATTACTCTTAAGAATTATTTTAAAGATGAAAAAGATGATCTTAACGTGCCCGAATATTTAGTGAAAGTTACAAAATTTTCAACTTCCGTGAGACAAGCAATTGAATATTCTAAAATAATCTATGATATGTTTGTGAGAAGAGAATTGATAAAAATTTCTGAGCAAACGATAGACAGTGCCAAATTAGGAGATCTTAATACAAGTGGACAAAAAATAATTGAAGACTCTGAAAAAGAATTATTTAAATTAGCTGAGAAAGGTCCTCTGAGTTCCTCATTTATCAAATTTGATAAAGCTTTAAAAGAAACAATTGATATGGCATCTGCTGCTTATAAAAATGAAGATGGAATTGTTGGTGTTCCTACAGGGCTTAGAGATTTAGATGACAGACTAGGTGGACTTCATAAATCAGATTTAATTATAATTGCTGGAAGACCGGGTATGGGTAAAACTGCATTAGCTACTAACATTGCATTTAATGCATCGAAAAAATTGCAAGAAAGTGGAAAAAAATCATCAATTGCTTTTTTTTCTCTAGAAATGTCATCTGAACAATTATCAACTAGAATTTTAGCAGAACAATCTAGGATAAAGTCTAATGATATAAGAAGAGGTAAAATTTCTGATGAACAATTTGATAAGTTCATAGAGACTTCAAAAAATATTGCTGAACTTCCGTTATTTATAGACGAAACACCCGCAATTACTATTGCGGCTATGAGTAATAGAGCACGAAGAATTAAAAGAACTGAGGGTCTAGATATGATTATTGTTGATTACATTCAACTTATGAGAGGCACTTCAAATTACAAAGATGGACGTGTTCAAGAGGTATCTGAAATTACACAGGGTTTAAAAGCAATTGCAAAAGAACTATCTATACCTGTAGTGGCTCTATCACAATTATCAAGACAAGTGGAACAAAGAGATAATAAAAAACCACAATTGTCTGATTTAAGAGAATCGGGTTCTATAGAACAAGATGCTGATGTAGTTATGTTTGTATATAGAGAGTCATATTATTTAGAAAATAAAGAGCCTCAACCTGCAACAGTAGAACATGCGGAATGGCAGGCAAAAATGAATGAGGTTTCTAATTTAGCAGAATTAATTATAGGTAAACAAAGACATGGTCCCACAGGAAATGTATTTCTTGAGTTTGAGGCAATGTTTACTAAATTTAAAGATACTCAAATTAGTTAAATTCAAATATAAAAAGGTAAATGATTGCCCAGTTTTATCAAAGTATAATTCTCAAAAACCCAAAAACTGTTTTTATAGTCTTATTGATATCATTATTAAGTTTTGGATATTATTCAAAAGATTTTAGACTAGATGCATCTTCTGAAACATTGTTAATCGAGGGTGATCCCGATTTAGAATATTTAAAAAAAGTATCCAAAAAATATGGTTCTAAAGAATTTCTTATCATCACTTATACGCCTAATGAAGATATGATTTCTGAAACTTCAATAAATAATCTTTTAAGTTTAAAATATAAGATTCAGAGCCTCAATTGGGTCCATAGTGTAATTACGTTATTAGATGTCCCCTTATTAAATAATTCTGAAGCCCCCTTAAAAGAAAGATTGGAAAACTTTAAAACATTAAAAGATGAGGATATTAACAGGGAAAGAGGTTTTAATGAAATTTTAAGCAGTCCAGTTTTTAGAAATTTTGTAATAAGTGAAGATGGAAAAACCAGTGGAGTAATTGTTAACATAAAAAAAAATCTTGAAATTGACAATTTTGACAAAAAGTCAAAAAAAGAAAAAGAGCTATTTAAAGATCAAATCAAAAAGCAAAACCATAAAAATATTCTTGAAATAAGAGATGTTATAAAAAGTTATGAAGACATTGGAAAAATCCATCTAGGAGGAATACCTATGATAGCTGATGATATGATGACATTTATTAAAAGTGATATTATTGTTTTTGGTTTAGGTGTTTTTTTATTTATAATCATAACTCTATGGTTTGTGTTTAGGAAACTCATTTGGATAGTTGTGCCAATTTCTAGTTGTTTGTTTTCAGTAATAATTATGATGGGTATCTTAGGTATACTAGGTTGGAAGGTAACTGTGATCTCTTCAAACTTTATTGCATTAATGTTAATTTTAACAATGGCAATGAATATACACATGAGTACTAGATTTCTTCAACTAAAAAAAAATAATCCTAATAAAGATATTCATGAGCTAATTACACTAACAACCAAAAAAATGTTTTGGCCAATTTTATACACTGTGTTGACTACGATTATAGCATTTCTGTCTTTAATATTTAGTGAAATAAAACCTATTATCGATTTTGGTTGGATGATGACTTTAGGGTTGATCACCTCTTTTATTATCACTTTTACATTGTTACCATGCCTAATTAACTTTGTTCCTGAAGAAAATATTTTTTTAAATGAATATAAGGATTCAAAGATTACATATTTTTTTTCAAAAATTTCTCAAAATAATCACAAAATAATATTTTCTATCACTGGAATAGTTATTTGTCTCAGTATAATCGGCATTAGTCGTCTTGAAGTCGAAAATAGTTTTATAAATTATTTTAGTAAGAAAACTGAAATTTACAAAGGAATGAAACTTATAGATGAGAAACTTGGTGGAACTACTCCTTTAGAGGTGATTCTTAAATTCCCTAAAAAAGAAATTTCTGAAGAAGATAGCGAAGACGAGTTTGAAGATTGGGAAGATAACGATAACAAAAATAATGAAAAATATTGGTTTACCAAAGATAAAATTGATAGGATTGCATCAGTCCATAATTATTTAGACGGTTTGCCGCAAGTAGGAAAAGTATTATCGTTTTCCTCAATTGTTGATGTCGCAACTCTACTAAATAATAACAAACCTTTAGGTACTCTTGAAATGGGTGTTCTCTATTCAAAGATACCACAAAGTATAAAAACAGAAATTATCGATCCTTATATCTCTATAGAAGATAATGAAGCAAGAATTAATCTAAGAATTATTGACTCACAAGAAAATTTAAGAAGAAATGATCTTATTAAAAAAATCAATTATGACCTGAAAAATAAGCTTGGTCTTAACGAAACCGATTTTAAACTTAGTGGGGTATTAATCTTATTTAACAATTTACTACAAAGTCTTTTTAAATCACAAATTTTAACTTTGGGACTAGTAATGATTGGTATATTTGGAATGTTTTTCATACTTTTTAAAAATATTAAGATTTCTCTAATTGGAGTTATTCCAAATTTTTTAGCTGCATTTTTTATTTTAGGAATAATAGGAATGCTAAAAATTCCTCTGGATATGATGACAATCACTATTGCAGCTATTACTATTGGTATTGCTGTAGATAATAGTATTCACTATATTTATAGATTTAAAGAGGAATTTAATAATCTGAAAGATTATAACAAAACATTAATAATTTGTCATGCCACAGTAGGTAAGGCAATCTTAAATACCTCTATTACAATTGTTTTTGGTTTTTCCATACTTGTTCTATCCAATTTTATTCCAACAATTTACTTTGGAATTTTTACTGGTTTAGCGATGTTGTTAGCAATGATATCAGTTTTAACTTTACTTCCATCTTTAATATTATTGATCAAACCTTTTGGTAAATAATATTATGCAAGATTTGTTAACGAATTTTTATAGATCTAGCTCAATTATTGACCTTTTATATTTAATAATAACAATTCTATCTTTAATCAAATGTTATAAACGGGGATTTGTATTAAGCGTGTTATCAATGGGCAAATGGTTGTTGGCATATATCATAACTTTGTTAATTTTTCCAAGAGCAAAACCATATTTTAAAGATATTATTGACAACGAATATGTTCTTGATACTGGACTTGGTATAGCAATTTTTGTAATAATCTTATTTTTAGTGTTAATTATTAATAAAGGTATAAGTAGAGCTATAAGATACACAGGCATTGGAAGTTTAGACACATTGTTTGGATTCTTTTTTGGTTTTATAAGAGCATATATTATATCTGTATGTGTCTTTTCAGCTATTCATATAGTGTATAACTATGACAAATGGCCAATAAATTTAGACAAATCATACACCTTTTCTTATATAGAAAAAGGTAGTAATTATTTACTTAAGGAATTTCCAAATGAAAAAACTTACCAAGACTCTAAAGAAAAAATCAATGAACTTTGATCCAAAGATTAAAGAAGAGTGTGGAGTATTTGGAATAAGCAATGCCAAAGACGCATCAGCACTTGCTGCACTTGGATTGCATGCTCTTCAACACAGAGGTCAAGAAGGTTGTGGAATAGTAAGCTTTAATGGAAAAGAATATTTTTCAGAGAAAAGATTTGGTTTAGTTGGTGACAATTTTAATAAAGAAAAAGTACTTAAAAAGCTTCAAGGAGATTTTGCAATTGGTCACAATCGATACAGTACAACAGGTGAAAATACTTTAAGAAATATACAGCCTTTTTTTGCAGATACTAATGCGGGTGGTATAGGAGTAGCTCATAATGGAAACTTGACTAACTCGATTTCACTCAGAAAAAAACTAGTTGAAGATGGAGCTATTTTTTACACAACATCTGATACAGAAACTATTGTCCAATTAATTGCAAAATCTAAGAGAGTTAAAACTATAGATAAAATTGTTGATGCAATTTTTCAAATCCAAGGTGGTTATGCCTTAGTAATGCTTACACAGACATCACTTGTTGGAGTGCGTGATCCATATGGAATAAGACCTTTAGTAATTGGAAAGTTAAAAAATAGTTATGTTTTAGCGTCCGAAACATGTGCATTAGATATAATTGGCGCAAAGTTTATTAGAGAAGTTGAAAATGGGGAAATAGTTTTAATTGAAAATGATGAATTAAAAAGTATCAAACCTTTTCCATTAAAGAAAATTAGACCTTGTGTTTTTGAATATATATATTTTGCAAGACCAGATAGTATTCTTGATGGCAAAACTGCATACGAGCATAGGAAAAGTCTCGGATTTGAACTTGCGAAAGAAAATAATATTGAGGCTGATATTGTTGTTCCAGTTCCAGATTCTGGAAATGCAGCAGCATTAGGTTTTGCACAATGTTTAGGAAAAAATTTTGAATTAGGATTAATTCGTAATCACTATGTTGGTAGAACTTTTATAGAACCAAGTCAAAAAATTAGAAGTTTAGGAGTTAAGTTAAAATTAAATGCTAATCGATCAGCTATTACTAATAAAAGAATAATCTTAATAGATGATTCATTAGTAAGAGGAACTACTTCTCATAAAATTGTGAAGATGCTATATGATGCTGGAGCAAAGGAAGTACATGTAAAAATTGCATGTCCAGAAATAAGATTTCCTGATTTTTATGGTGTTGACACTCCTACAAAAAAAGAATTGCTTGCAGCTAATAAATCAAATGATGAAATTTGCGAATATATAGGTGCTAAATCTTTAAAATTTTTATCATTAGAGGGCATGTATAGAGCAATTGGGTTTGAAAAAAGAAACGAAAACTATCCACAATTAACTGATCACTATTTTACAGGAGATTATCCAGTTAAACCTATTGATGAACTTGGTGATAATAAAGTTACTCAACTTTCGTTGTTAAGTACCGCTTCTAATAATTAATTATAAAAAAAAGTAAGTTCTTTACTTTAAATTTAGATATAAATTATTATTTAAAAACTTATGATTAATTCAAAAAAACAAATTATTGATTATTTTAATTCTGGAATAAAAGAGTCAAAGAATTTCAAAATTGGAATAGAACATGAGAAGTTTTTATTTAATAATTACGATAATAGAAGAATAGATTACTTAAAAATAAAAGAGATGTTTGCAGCATTAGTAGAATTTGGATGGCACCCAGTTTTAGAAAAAGGTAACATTGTCGGATTAAATAAGGGAGGAAAAAATATTACTCTTGAGCCAGGAAATCAAATAGAGTTATCAGGCGAAAAATTAAACCATATTCATGAAGCTTGTGCTGAGTCACAAGATTATTTATTTGAGTTGAGACAAGTCACAAAAAAACTAAATATCAATATTGTAAGTGCTGGATTTGATCCAATTTCAAAACTTAATGAAATTCCAAATAACCCAAAAAAACGATACGAACTAATGACTAAAGAAATGCCTTTGGGAGGTGAATTAAGTCTTGATATGATGTATCGAACCTGTGGAACACAATTAAATATAGATTACAATTCTGAAAAAGATTTTATTAAAAAATTTAGAATTATTAATTCAATAGTTCCTATATCAATAGCTTTGTTTGCAAACTCCTCGATAGTTGAAAAAAAAAATAGTAATTTTTTATCCTATCGCTCAAAAGTTTGGCAAAGCACTTCTAGAGGAGGTTTGCCAAAATTTTTTTTAGAAAATTTAGATTTTGAAAAATATGCTGACTTTGCGATTAACTTTCCAATTTTATTTATCCGAGATCAGGAAAATTATATTTCTGGAAAAAAGTATACTTTCAAAGATTTTATGAACGGAAAAATTCATGAAATTAATAATAGATTACCTGATGAAAATGACTTGTCGACACACTTAAGTACAATTTTCACTGAAAACAGATTGAAAAAATATATAGAACTTAGATCGATGGATACCTGTGGATGGGATTGTCTGTGTGCTGGTCCAGCTTTTTATGTAGGTATGTTGTATGGAAATTTAGATGAAGTTTATGAAATTATTTCAAAATGGAATAAGGATAAAATAATAAATGCTTATCTTGAATCTCCTAAAAAAGGATTCAATACACAGTTGATGGGTAAAGATTTGCTTTATTGGGCCTCGACTTTGTTAAATTTATCCAGAAAAGGTCTGGATAATAGAGATATTCTTAATAAAAAAAATAAAAATGAAACATTATTTTTAAATCACTTACAAAAAGTAATTGATAATAAAACTACAAATGCAGATCATATGATTAGTAAATTTTCAATTAATGAGGATTTAAGTGAATTATATGATAAATAAAATAGTCGCTATACAAGGAGATCATCCTTCTAAGCTCAATCCATTAACTGATACAACTATTTTTTTAGCAAATGAAATTCAAAATAAAGAATATAACATTTTTTATTATGAGCCTAAAAACTTATCAGTAATAAATTCTAAGGTAATTGCTAAAGGTTTTTTTGTTAGGTTTAGTTATAACAAAAAAAAATTTTATACAATATTGAGAAAACAGAAATTAGATCTAACAAAATGTAAATTTTTATTAATTAGACAGGATCCACCATTCAATTTAGCATATATTTCAACTACTTATATTTTAGACAATATTAGTGATAAAGTTAAGATAATTAACAATCCAACATCAGTAAGAAATGTTTCTGAAAAACTATATTCTACTAAATATCAAAAATTTATGCCAAGTACTATTTTTACACAAAATCTTGATGAAATTAACAAATTTTTTAAAATACATAAAAAGATAATCATAAAACCTATTCATAGTTTTGGTGGGAATGATATTCATTTATTAGCCAAATATAATTTAAGATTTGTTCAAAATTTTGTAAAAAAACATGATTATATAATGTGTCAAAAATATTTACCTAAGATCAGCAAAGGAGATAAAAGAGTTTTTCTAATTAACGGTAAAGTTTCTGGAGTGATTTCAAGAGTTCCTAAAAAAGGATCTTTTTTAAGCAATATGAGTAAAGGTGCAATAGCAACAACAACTAAATTAACTACAATTGAAAAAAAGATATCCACTTTACTTGCTAAAGATTTAAAGAGAGAAAAAATTTTCTTTGCTGGGATTGACTTTATTGATCAAAAACTAAATGGTGATATTAACGTAACATCACCAACTGGATTAAAAAGTTTAAATGATTTATCAAAAAAAAATTTAGCAAAAATTTTTTGGAAAGAACTTAAAGCATGAACAGTTTAACAGATCAACAAAAAGGTTCTTTGCTCGCCTTTATAGCTGTAATGTTTATTACCCCAGACTCTTTATTCATAAGGCTTTCAAATGTTGATACATGGGGTTTAGTTTTTTACAGAGGTATAATTCCATTTTTAACTGTTTTTTTAGGAATGCTTCTAATTTATAAATTAAATTTTTTTAAAATTTTATTTACAAGTGGCTATCATGGACTGATTTATATTGGTACTTTTAGCATTACAAATATCACTTTTGTAGTTTCTATTCAAAATACTAACGTAGCTAATACTTTGGTCATGATAGCTACAGCACCAATGTTGTCTGCCATACTTGGAGCAATTTTTTTAAAAGAACCTCCAGATAAAAAAACTTGGATCTCAATAATTGTTACCTTTTTAGCGATAATCTATATTTTTTTTGACTCTCTCAAATTAGGAAATTTCTATGGCGATATATTAGGGTTCATTACTGCGATTGGTTTAGCTGTAGGTGCAGTAACTATAAGGTCTGCTAAAACAAAAAATTTAGTTCCTGCTGCAGTGGTCGGTAAATTGTTTGTTGCAACTTTTGCATTATTTTTTATAGAAAGTTTTGTTCTTGAAAATAATGATCTTATCATAGTTCCTCTAATGTGCATACTTTGTGTAGCAATACCTTTTGTATTAGTAACTATTGCACCAAGATTTATTCCAGCTGCAGAAGTAAATTTATTTTTTTTATTAGAAACTATTATTGGACCAATTTGGGTTTGGTTTATTATTAAAGAACAACCAAGTATTGAAACTCTTCAGGGTGGAATGGTCATAATAGCTACAATAGCAATTCATTCATTTTTAAAGCTTAAGAATTCTTAAATTTGTCACAATTAAGACTTGATTTAATAATACATCGCGAATATTTACGGCAGGTTTTATGAATAAAGTTTTAAAAAATTCTTGGGCATTATTTTTAGGGATGGGATTTCTTATGATGGCTTACGGCTTTCAAGGATCCCTCTTAGGCGTAAGGGCTGTACAAGAAGAATTTAGTTTAACCGCCACTGGTTTTATGATGTCTGGGTATTTTGTGGGTTATTTCATTGGAGCTGCAACTATACCAAATATAATTTCAAGAGTTGGTCATATAAGAGTTTTTGCAGCTTTTGCCTCATTAGCATCTTTAGTTATTTTGGTGCACTCTATTATGATAAATCCATTTGTTTGGTTTTTGCTAAGAGTACTAACTGGAATAAGTATGGTTTGTATTTACACAGTTGCTGAAAGTTGGCTCAACGACAGGTCAAGTAATAAAAATAGAGGAAGTGTTTTGTCAATATATATGGTCATTCTTTATGGCGCTATGGGTATTGGTATGTTTTTGCTTAACTTTAGTAGTCCTGAAAATTTTCAACCATTCATTTTAGTTTCTGTAATTACTTCTGCAGCACTAATACCTATTCTATTAACTAAAAAAAAACCACCCACTTTTAAAAAGATAAAAGCTATGACTTTAAAAGAACTTTATGAAGCTTCCCCTTTTGGGATGGTAAGTTCTTTTTTTTATGGAACTATTCAATCCGCCTTGTTTACTCTGTTGGCAGTTTACGCAACGTCAATGAATTTTACCATACTAGAAATATCAATAGTAACCTTTCTATTAGCAATTTCAGGTGCTGTTTCCCAATTTCCAGTTGGTAAAATATCAGACATATATGACAGAAGAAAAGTTATTGTTTTTTCAACTTTTGGTGCAGCAATATTTGCTTTATTTGCAATTTTTGTTTCAAGACAAATGTATTTACCTGATGGACTAGCAACAAGTAAGACTTGGTTTTATATTTTTCTAATTCTTTTTTCTTTTTGTAGTTTACCAATGTTTTCTTTGATTTTAGCTCACACAAATGATTATATCTCTAAAGATAAATTTGTTGCTGCAGGTGCTGGCCTTCAATTTGTATTTGGACTAGGTGCAATGGGTGGACCATTTTTATGTTCAATTTTTATGGATATTGTTGGTTCTAATGGTTTTTTTGTTTTTCTTTTTATTTTTCACTCATTTATTGGGGTATTTGGCATTTATAGAATGAAAGTAAGACAAACAGTTGAAAATCCTGACTCTCAATTTGTTGCAATGCCACAAACTATTACACCAGCAGGTATAGAGTTAAACCCAACTACAGAACCTATTTCTGAACCAGAAAAGACAGCAGTGGAAACAAAAAATTTGTAAATTTTATAAGAATATCACTTTCAGGTTGTACCCAATATAGTCAGATTATAAAAATTTTTTATTAATAATTTTGTTGAAAAACAAAACTTTCTTTAGTGAAATATATTTTAAATAAAATGCCTAAGAAAAAAAACATAAAAAAGAAAGTTGTAAAAAAAAACAATGGGATAGCTAAAATTGCTACATTAACAACTAAATCTTTAAGTAACGCATTTTCAAATTACAAAAAAAATAAAGAATTAGAAAAAATTAGAGTTATTAAGCTTCAAAAGCTTGAAGAAAAAAATCAGATTTTAAAAGATAGAAAAGATCTTAAAAGTTGGGAAGAAAGACTTAGTAAAGAAAGTAATAAGATTAAATTAAATGAAGAAGATCTAAAACTTAAAGAAAAAGAATTAAAATTTAAAGAGGAAAAACAAAAGATTGAAGCTGACAGATTGATAAAAAAGGATGAGCATCTAATACAAATAGCGAATGAACTCAGAAATAAGGAAAAAGAACTAAAAGTTAGAGAAGAGGAACAGAATAGAAAAGATATTGATTTAAAGGTTAGGGAGGAAGAGCAAAAACAAAAAGAATTAAAAGAACAAAGACGTAAAAATAAAGAATTGAAAATTCTTAAGGAGGAAGAGAAAAAACAAAAAGAACTTGAATATTTAAAGATTAAAGAATGGGAAGAAAAATTTGATAGAGAACAGAAAATAAAAGAACAGGAAGAAATTCGTAGAGAGCAGAGATTAAAACTTAAAGAATTAGAAAAAATAAAAAGTTTTGAAGAAATCGAAAAAGAATCAAATAATCCAAACCTTGGTTTAGAAAAATTTAATATAGATAAAACTTCAGAAAACTAAATCAATCAATTAGCATCAAGAACGGCATGTAGAAATTGTTTTGTTCTTTCATTTTGTGGATTTCCAAATAATTGCTCTGGTGGTCCTTGTTCAAAAATTTTACCCTCATTAAAAAAACAAACTCTGTCAGAAATTTCTCTTGCAAATCCCATTTGATGAGTAACCATAATCATAGTAAGATTGTGTTCTTTATTCAAAGATCTTATTACATTTAAAACCTCTCCTACAACTTCAGGATCCAGGGCTGAAGTAATTTCGTCTAATAACATTACCTTTGGTCTCATCGCTAATGCTCTTGCTATTGCAACTCTTTGTTGCTGTCCTCCTGATAATCTAGATGGATGTTCATCTTTTTTATCAGTTAAACCAACTAGCTCCAATAATTCTAATGCTCTCTCTTTTGCCTCTTCTTTTTTCATACCAAGCACTTCTATGGGGGCTTCAATACAATTTTGTAAAGCTGTCATATGTGGAAACAAATTAAATTGTTGAAAAACCATTCCAATCTTTGAGCGACGAGCTCTTAGATAATTCTCATTAGCTTCAATTAGTTTTCCATTTTCTTGCATGTGTGTTAAAGGCTCTCCATCCAAATGAATAATTCCTTGATTAATTTTTTCCAATGTCATTAAAACTCTCAGCACTGTTGTTTTGCCTGACCCTGATGGACCAATAATTGATACCATCTCATTTTTTTTAATATCTAAGTTAAGTTTATCAAGGACTACTAAATCACCGTATTGTTTAGTAACCTCAGAAAATCTAACTATAATTTCATTTTCATTTTTTGAATTCATTATTGTTTTAACTTTCCTTGAGCTATATTAACTTTTTTTTCTAATTTTCTTATACCCATTGCTGCAGGAACTGAAAGAATTAAAAAGATTACTCCTACCATAGTATATGGTTCTAAGTATCGATAGTTATATCCTCCAACTGCAGTTGCTGCATGAAATAATTCTGCTACTCCTATTGTAGACAACAAAGGTGTATCTTTAAAGATTCCTACTAAATAATTTCCCATACCAGGTATTGCAATTGGAAATGCCTGGGGCAAAACAATTCTACGATACGTGTAAACAGTCGAAAAATTTAAAGCTCTACAAGCTTCCCATTGAGCTTTTGATACTCCCTCTAACGCTCCTCTATAAACCTCAGATAGGTAAGTTCCAAAGTGTAGTCCGATTGTAATCATGCCACAAACCCAAGCTGATAAGGTAACACCAAATTGAGGTAATACAAAATAAACAAAAAATAATTGAATTAGAAGTGGAGTAGATCTTATAAATTCAACAACTTCTCTATTAATTGCATTTACAATTTTTGATGGAGTTCTTTGACCTAATAAAAAAAATAAGCCAACTACTAATGCAATAGCGTATCCAACTCCAGCAGCAACAATTGTGTTAAAAGTTGCTATTAACATTTGAGGTAAAATTTCGTATGCAAAATCCCATCTCCATCCCATTTCCATAAACTAAACTCCAGCCTTTCCAATTTTTCTAGCTGCTAATACTTCAAGCCATCTTAAAAAAGGTACTAAAGCTAATCTTGCTATTAGATAATAGATTAATAGAGCGGTACCAAAACATTGAACTGACAACCAAGTGATTGAATTTATTTGTCTGGCTTCAAATGTTAAATCTACAACTGTCACTAAAGCAACCAAGGCTGTGGCCTTTAAAAGCTCAACAGTTAAATTTGCTGCAGGAGGTAAGATAATTGGGAATATTTGAGGTATAATTATATTTTTCATTCTCTTAGATGGGCTAAAATTTAGTGCAAAAGCTGCTTCCCATTGTCCTTTAGGCACTGCCAATATACCTCCTCTGACTATTTCTGCACCATAAGCACCAAAGTTTAAACCTAATGCAACTACACCAGCAGTAAAAGCCTCTAAAGATATACCAAAAAATGGGAGAACATAATAAACCCAAAATAGCTGAACTAATAAAGATGTTCCTCTAAAAAATTCTATATAACATGTAGCTGTTCCTTGAATAATTGGATTTTTAGAAAGTCTCATCAATCCAAAAATCATTGAGATAATCACATACAAAATTATAGAACAAATCAAAACTTTGATTGTTGTAACAGTACCTAAAAGTAGTGTGGTACCATGTTCAGATAAAAATTCAATATAACCCACTTTAGACCCCTATAAAAAAAACCAGGCGACTAGTAAAAGTCGCCTGATCATAATCTTATATTTAATAATATTATTTAGTTGAACATGCCCACGCAGTACTCATATCTGGTGGAGGTAATTGAGCTTTATCATATCCATACTCTCCAGCTCTTTTTAACATAGTTGCTGGATTAGCCATTACTTTAGCTAGAGCTGAATTAAAAGCTTCTCTAAATTTGTCATCACCTTTTCTAAATCCAATACCAACTACGTTAAGTGTTTCTTTAGGCATTAATTTAGGATCAGTTACCTCAAATTTACCATTAGTTTTTTTCTCATGCTCTTTCGCACCAAAAAATGTTTGAACCGCTACATCAGCTCTTCCAGCTTTCATTGCAGCTAAGATTCCAACTTCACCCTCAACTAAAAGCATCTGACTGTCAGGCACACCGTATTTTTTTGCTGCCTCCACAGTATTAAAACCAGTTCCTGTTACTAACTTAGCTCCAGTTTTAATTACATCTGCATAGTTATTAATATTTTTTGGATTTCCTTTTGGAACTAGCATGGCATCTCCAAATACTCCAATCGGATCTGAAAAGTCCATATTTTCACATCTACTTTTAAGAATGTACATTCCACCAGTAATCATATCTGCACGATCAGCATTTAACCCTGGTATCAATCCTGACCATTCAAAAACTTTTGTCTCATGTTCAGTGATCCCCATCTCTTCAAGAACTGTCAATGCTATCATATTAACAAATCCCAAAGCCTCACCTTTGTCACCAGCATATGCCCACGGCACTGCTGTTCCGAAACCAAGTCTTAATTTGTGTCCGTCCGCAAGTCTTTCTGTAAGAGTTTTCGCACTTACAGTAGAAATTGAAAAAAGAAGCACAAGTAAAACCGTTATTGACTTAAATATTTTACTCATTTTTTCTCCTCTATTATTTAATTTAATAAATTATTAAATCAAAAATGATCAAAAAAGTATAGTTGAAAAATTTCAATCTGAAGTTGATATAATATAATTAAATTGATATCGTATCACCAATATCTATTTTACCATCACCAAGTGCTGTCAAATAAATTCCCATGTCGAAATGATTATAAGATTTTTTTAATGATTGAAGTAGATTTGAACTGTTATCATCAGTATTTGGTTTTAAATTAATTGCTACACATCTTGGGATATTTTTTTCAACCTTAAATGAGATTTCATTTATCTTAATAATTTTACCTATCCAGTTTCGTTCTTCCCAAGCTTCAATTCCATCAATATATATATTACCTCGAAACCTTTGAGTCTCAATTTCTTGGCTTGTTTTATTTCCAAAATCCTCAATACTTTTAATATTTATGAGAGATATCGAATGAGTTAAAATAGTTTTATTTGATATTGATGTATCAAAAAAAGGAACTTCCTTA
>VMHT01187698.1_pt1 | contig 32415 bp, 58 predicted proteins | sample 4693611 | NCBI WGS metagenome assembly VMHT01 (sample SAMN12280063, study PRJNA550983) | marine metagenome | isolation source: seawater sampled from same location over 5 years 0.02-0.2 micron viral filtrate | place: USA: collected off the coast of southern California halfway between the port... ...
GTTCATCTATTGCTCAGGCACACGGTATTTTTCAGTAGATAAAAAATATTTAATTAAATGCTAAGGTGGCGGAGCATGGTTAAACGCGCAGGGCTTAAACTCCTGTCTATAATGGTTCGCAGGTTCAAATCCTGCCCTTAGCACCTATTCACGGTCGGGTTGAGACAAGGGGGCAAAACAGCAAAATGACCTCTTCGGAGGTTTTGTCTCCCCGACCTCCTATTCACACACACAGGAGAAATATAAATGCCAAGAAGAGAAATTGACTACCCTATGGTTAAAAAATACATTTTAGCATTATGTAAAATAGTGCCTAACGAAACAGAATTTCAAGAATTTGTAAAAGTACTTTGTGCGCTTTTGCACGAATCTCGGGTAGTAAGATTTAATAAGTATGAAACGCACAAATCAATGTTAAACTATTGTTCAAGAGTATTGAAGAACAATGGCTTTACATTGAGAAGAAAGAATGTGACTGAAACGTACATTATTAAAGGAAAGATGTTTTTCAAACGCACATCGCCAAGTTTTATTTATAGAACACAGGAGGAATAAAAATGATAACAGGAACAAAACAACAAGAAAAAATATGGAAAGAAATGGAAGAAGGAGATAACCACATGGTTATTGAAGCAGGTGCAGGTGTAGGAAAAACCTTTACAATCGTAGAGGGTTCTAATCGCATCAATGCTTCAAAGATTGGATTTTTGTGCTTTAACAAGTCCATCCAGAAGGAATTATCTGACCGACTTCCCGAAAATGTAGAGGCAAAGACCTTTCACGCACTTGGTTTTACGGCCATTCGTGCGGCAGGTATTCGCACAAAAGTGAACAATTACAAGACAAAGAACATCATTGATGATTACCACGGAAAGGACTTTAACTCTTTTCCATTGGCAAAACTAATCGGATTAATGAAGGGTTCAATGATTGACGCTCATGATTTGCGAAGTATTCGTTTCCTTATTGACAAGTATAACATTGAGTTTGAATCTACAAGGGAAGAGGATATGGCTATTGATTCCATTCCTGCCATTATGGATGAATGTCTCAAGCAAACGCATATCATTGACTTTGATGACATGATTTGGCTTCCTCTCAAAAAGGATTTGCCTTTTCCATCATTCGATGTATTGTTTGTTGATGAGGCTCAAGACTTCAATGAAATGCAACGAGAACTTATTTTTCGTTGTGTCAAGAACGGTCGTTGTATTGTTGTTGGCGACCCAAATCAAGCCATTTATGGTTTTCGAGGTGCTGACAGCAATTCTATGAATATCTTCAAAGAACAATTGCTGAAAACTAACCGAAGTGTTTCTGAGTTTCCCTTGAGCCTGACTTGGCGGTGTCCAAAATCAGTCGTTGCAGAAGCCAACCGATATGTGAAGGATTTCAATTGCTTGGAAACCGCAGAACAGGGAGCCGTAAAAGTCAATGCACGGTTTAAACCCGTTGAGGGCGACATGGTTCTTTGCCGCTACAATGCGCCTTTAGTTGGTGCTTTCTACGACTTGATTCTTCAAGGAAAGTCGGCTTATGTTCTTGGCCGAGACATGACGAAGGGACTTGTGAATTATGTGAACAAGATTACCCGCAACAAAAACATGGGAACGAAAGAATTTGTGCAGTTGCTTGAAAATGACTTCAATGTGTCATACAATCGTTTGATGAAGGCAGACAAAATCAATCAGGCAAATACTCTTGAGGATAAATATAACTGCGTAAAGATTTTTGCCGCAAGAGCCGATACGGTGGGTGGAATCCTCGATGAAATCAAGCGTGTGTTTGATAACAACGAAAAGGGTGAAATTATGCTATCCACAGTCCACAAGGCAAAGGGACTTGAAGCAGACAATGTTTATATTCTTGCTACGGAAAGAATGCCACACCCAAAGGCAACAAATCCACGCGAGGAACGAAACATTTGTTATGTGGCTATCACTAGAGCAAAGAAAAATTTGTTCTATTGTGGCCCAAAGCCGGGAAACTGATACTCCAAACATCCTGTGTTGAAGGTAAGTATGACTTCAGGAGAAATTGATACTCAAATGGGTGCAAAGCCCTAAACAAAACATAGGAGAAATAAAAATGTTAATAACAGAAGAATTTGAAATTGAAATAAAAAGCAAATATGCAAATGCAAAAGAAGAGGTTCTTTCTGAACCAGAAAGAAAACTTCATGTAATGGCACTTTGTATGCGAGATGCACTAAAAGCATTTAAAGAAGGAAACTACGAGAAAGCACGGCGTGAAATGCTATGTGTTGATTCTTGGGCAAAGCAAGTCAAAGAAATGTTTGAGAAACTTTCGGAGGAAGAAGAATGAAATATGAAAAATTTATGAAAATTACAGATGAATGGTCAGATAGCGATGTGGTGCTCTTCTTGATGGAATATCCTGTTTGGAATGCCAGTATTCTTGAACACATTGTAAAAGAATGGGTGGACATCCTTCCGATTGGAATCGAAGAGATTGCTTTCTATGCCAAGGATAACAGTATTCTGGAATATACGAATTTGCCGGAGGAAGACGAATGAATTGCCTACACGATGATTATGAATTGACAGCAGAAGATTTGGGAGAAGTTGAAAATGGCTTCAATGTTATTCACCAACATTTCGTTTGTTTGGAATGTGGTGCAATTGGAGAAAGAACCTTCCGAATCCCTGTTGAAATCACTTGGAATGGAAACCAAAAGAAATTACCATTGGAGGAATAAAAATGAATATTGAAATTGAAGCACGAAGAGAATTGGGAACCGGTCATTGGGACAGGAAACTGATGAAAAATTTGGTTGAATTGTCTGTTGCAGATGATTACAACGAAGCAAAAGATGAATGGATTGCCACCGGAAACATTTGGTGGGAAGGGATGGGCGGAGTAGAACCAGAATGGCTAAAACACGCTGGAAAGTGCCTTTGTGGGCATGTTATCAAATATCACTTCCATATTCTAAACACCGAAAATGGAAATGAAGATGTTGTCGGTAGCGACCACATCAATACCTACATGATTCGTCGTGAAATTTCTATTTCTACCGGCATTGACGAGGAACACATTACCGAAGAACAAATCAAGGAATGGATGAACATTCGTATTGAATCCATGAAAGCCGCCGCTTGGTGGAAAACCAACGGTGAATGGTTCACAAAGCAATTTGATGAGGTTCGTGAATATGACCTTCGTTTGAATGTTCGTGAGAAGAATGTTGTTTGGAATAATGCGGAAGGGAAATACGTTTTTGACACCGTTCTTCGCAAGAAAGGTTCCGGCGAACCAATGGATGCTGATTATGAAATGGCTTCTATTGTTTGGCGTTGGAATCATCCAGATAATTCTCGCAATCAGCGAGATGGGCGAGGCTATCCAAACGAAAAACTTCAAATGGATTTGGCAATCTTTTGGGCGAAGGTTCAGATGATGAAAGAAGAATTGTTGGCCGAAGACAAAAAGTTGGAGGAAATGACTCAAAGGGTTATTGAACAGCAATCCACAACCTTCCAAGAAAGGCAACAGACAACCTTTGAGGAACGCTGTGCTTATTTTGGAATCCCTGCCTTTGATTCGTCTTGGGGCTACAACGATTGGTCAAGGACCTTCCTTGCCGATATGAAGCGTTTAATGACGGCTGGAAGGCAATTAACGCAACCTCAACAGAACAATTTGTTGAAGATTATTCGGGGCAACCAAGCCACCGAAAAGCAGATGGCGTACTTGCGAGATTTGGGATATGATGGGGTTCAGCATCTTTCAAAATCAGAAGCATCTGGCCTTATCAGCAAGTATTTGTTGGAGGAATAAACTCGAATAGCGGCGCATGTTGAGCCGCTTTTGGGAAGTAGGTTTAAAAAGTAAAAAGCATCTCTTTCAACTCGTTTTTTGGGTTGCTTTTCCTACAACGGGGTTTGTGCAGTAAAAAAGAAAATGTTTCAAAACGCACCGGGCTTTTTGTTTAGTCCTTTCTTTTGGGGTCTTCGTGTTGGTTGACCCTTCCCCACCTTTGAGGTGATACTATGTTTAAATGGTTAAAAAAATACAAAGTAAAAGAGAAAAAAACAATTCGCTGTGAAGTTTGTTGGCTGAGGGCTGACTATCACATGCAAATTAGGTTTCAGCCTTTTGGCGAAAAACCACAAAATGACAAAATAATAATAAAAATATGTAGTGATTGCTATGAAGAAGTATATGAAAGATATAATCCGCAAAGACTCCCTGCGCCTGTTCAAGTCGGAATATTTGAACAGACCGATTAAACACGAAATGCGTAGAAGAGAAATCTATAAAGAATTAAGAGGTTTAGGTATGCCCTCTTGGAAAGCATACCAAATATCAATAAAAAGAATGGTGATTAAAAATGAATGAAGAGCAAATTGTTAGACAAGTACAAGAAGAAAAATACGGTCGTGTTAATCATCCTACTGATGAAAATACGGTGAGATTAAAAATAATGGCGTTTAGGCAGAGCCTTGATGACGACTTACAAGAGTTCAAGAAAAATCCTTCGGCTAACAACTTTAGTTCTCTAAAGATGAGTATGTATTGGTTCCAATATTGGTCTGAAAAAGCAACATATGATGAGGTGGAAGAATGAAGCCTTTGATGGGACTTATTCCTAAGTGTTGTAGTTATGTTCTCTTTACCTATGAAGTTGAAGATAATGTAGTCAAGGCAACTTGCCCAAATTGCGGCCCTGTTTGTTTTGAGGTGAAAGAATAATGCCAAAATTCAGAACAAAGCCATCTAAAACTTACAAATGGAAAGTTTTGCACATTGATGATGGAGAAGAAGAAGCCCGATATTTTCAATCAAAGGGTGATGCTATCTACGATATTGAATTGCGAAGCGGATATACTCTTGAGGTGGTAAAACAATGAATATTTTTGCACTATCACGGAATCCAATCGAATCAGCACAACAGATGATTGACAAACATATCGTCAAGATGCCGACAGAAACCTGTCAAATGCTACATACGAATCAATTGTTCTTCGAATATATTGATATTCACGGAGAAGAACCTTCTTTGAAGGATTTAAAAAGATTTCATTACGAAATCAATTCCCATTTGATGAAACCTGCTATGCTAAATCACCCTTCTACTATTTGGGCAAGAAAGAGTATGCACAACACTAAATGGCTGTATGAACACGGATTGGCACTATGTGAGGAATTTACACATAGATATGACAAAATACACGGTAGTGAAGCAAGAATTAAAGATTTGGAAGATTCTTATATTCAATCTGCTTCTTGGGAAAAGGCGACTCCTGTTGATATTGCTATGTTTGACAAATATCGCATTCTAAACGATATGGAGGTTCATAATTGGGATTATGTTATTCGTTCTTATCGTCATTATTATCTTGAGGGTAAGTGGCGTTTTGCCGCTTGGCGTAAGAATCGTCGTCCTGAATGGTATCCTGAAAATTGGTATGCTGTTCAATTTAACAAAGAAGTTCGCAGTTTCAATAAAAGAAACAATGGAAATTTAAAACTAATGGAGGAATAAATATGAAAATACCAAAAGGAAATGAAGAAATGGTGAAAAATAATAAAAAGTTTGTTCTAGATAATCTAACTAGAATTCATGCTAAATTGGCTTTTGAGAACAAGACTAGTCTTGATTTTGAAGAGTATATTCTTACTCTCGCTATGATTCCTCTTACTTTTGAGGAACAGGCAAATATGAGAGGACTCAACGGCATGGAAGAATTAATGGCACTAATCGCTACATATTTAGAAAAATTTCCCGTAAAGGAGGAATACAAATGATTGAATGTAGCAAGTGTAATGCGATTGTTTTAGCCGCAACTATTCAGATTGGCCTGCATGAGTGCCACTGTCCAAAATGCGGATATGAATTTCACTACCAAGAATATATGGGGGAATAAAAATGGAATGTATGAATTGTAATGGAACAGGATATATAAATAAGGAAGACCATGTTCACGATGTAATCGTGCGAGAGCGTTGTGTGGATTGTATGCTCATTGAAAGAGAAAAGGAAGAATTGCTTTCAAAAATGCAAATGCTTTTGGCTTCTATGAGTCCACAGATGCTCAGTCGGTATGTTTCTATCGCAATCATTCACGCCGCTTACAAAAAGCACAGTGCTGATGCATTAGAAGAACAAATTCAATCCAAAAATAAACTCGGTCTTTTGACTTGGATTTCAACTTTGGAGTGATAATATGGGTGTATGGTGTAATGGATAGCATTCTGGCCTTCTAAGCCGGAGATTCGGGTTCGATTCCTGATACACCCGCCAATTCAATAAAGAGTATAGGTTGCTTTTCAAATGACCTACGAGCAGGTGCAAGGCCCAAGGAGAAATAAATATGCAATTTTTAGAAGAAAAGAAAAAACCAGTAGAATTTAGGATAGTGGATGATGAAGAATTACCACCCATTATCTTCACACAGAACGAAAATGACGAAGTAAAGGTTGTGATTAATACATATCACAAGATTTGGATTTGTCTACACCGAAGAACAATCTTAGGTGCGTTGGATGCTTTGGGAGAAAAGATTGATACTCTCTTGACTTCTCACTTATCTGACCAAAGAATGTTTGAAAAGCAAGACAGGGAGATGATTTGAATGTTTAAGGGGTTGTTTAAGTTTATTGCAATCATTAGTATTTTTGGCCCATTGTTTTTCCTCATTCATGGAGGTGAGGATGAATGGTGATTAGTAAATGCTTTTGCGGTGCAGTTGAACAGATGACAAATTGCGATGCTTGTGGCAAACCAATGTGCCGAAAGTGTGCAAAGCATGAAATTATACGGGAAACTCTCTACATCAAACATGATGTTTGTTTGACGAAGGGACGAAAGAGGTGAATACCTATGAATAAAACAGAAATGAAAGGAAAGACGAACGATGATGCCCTTTATATGGGTGAAGAACATGGACAGAACAAGGAGGAAGCAGTATGATAAAAATGCGGATTTTGAATGAGACAGGACACACCGAATTGACTTTGGAATCATCCGAAGTCATTGAACAGATTGAAACCCACCCTACTCACTGGGTTTTCGTTGATGGTGAATTGATGGCGAGAGAATCAATCCAAGAGATTGATTGGAACGCCGTTCAGTCTGTTGATTTAACGCCAGCGATTGTCGGTGGACAGTAAATCAGTATTTGCTGACTGTTAGGGGGAGGGAAACCTCCCCCGTCTTCAGGAGGGGAGAAAATAGATTTAAAAAATTTTATTTCAACGGGTGCTTTGCACTTGATGTTTTCACTTAACGGTTGGAAACACCCCAATATAAAAGAAATACAGCAGATTGCTGTATTTAAGCCAGATTTCTACGAAACAGGCCATGTTATTGCCAAGACCGATAAGGCTATAATTCAAGCAAAAGGCTATACAGTTGTGAATTATAAAGGTAAAAAATATGATGATGTTCATATTCTTTTGAAAGAACACGGAATGTCTGCAATAAATGATTTTGACAATTGGTCATTTGAAATAGAAAAGGAATGGGTTATTTTCAAAGGTGGAGAATGGCAAACATCTTTTACTACTTTGGATAAACTTCCAAAGAAAACCAAATACCGTTGTTGATACCATGCTATCTTACAATGAGATGAAATTAGTCTGTATGTCATATATGGACGATTTTTCTAGAATCAATCAAAATAGATTGATTCGCACAATTGATATTTGCGATTTAATGGATAACGAAAAAGAAAAAAAGTTTGCATTAAATAGCACGCTAAACATTATCCTTTGGGATTTTGAAGAAGCGATTCAAATAGGCTTCCATAAATTTGTGAAGTCTAAATTTGTAGAAAGATATGAAGCAATCCAATACCATGAAGCCAACAAAAAAGATTGTCCGGGCTGTAAAATTTGTAAATTTGGGGGACTTTTAGTATGAAAGAACAAGACCCAGAATATCAAAAGAGCCGTTGGTCTTATAAAAATAAAATTGCTACCCGTTGTAGAATATGCGGCGGTCAATTACTTTTACCTGAAGAATGTAAGGCTGAAATGCACCAAGAGTGTAAAAATAATATAAAAGATAATACATATATGATGTGAGAATATGAATATGATTACAAACAGAACTTTAGAATTTAGAATTAGAAAACCAAACGATAGCGGAGAACATTGGGAAGTTGACGGTGAAATCCAATCCATCGGAAATGATAACTCCTTACTTCTCAAAGTTGGAAGAACGAGATATACTGCTTCTCCTAACAGGGCGGCTAAGGACCCTGTTTTGGGGGGAATCACAGAAATGTTTCGTCAAATGCTTCAAGTTAAGCGAAAGAGAAGGTACACATATAGAACAGAGCCGAGTCAATTTAAAGGCATTTTAAAAATCAAAGACATGCCTATCATGGTGTCAAAAACAGACATCCGGTATGAATTAAATGGAAAGCCACATTCTTTGGAAACTATCTGTAATGTTTTGGCGAGGGTTCTATTTAAGGCTACAACCACAAACGACACGAATGTTTTGATGAAGGCACTTTATTCTTATTTAGATATGCCTGAACAGGTTAGATATGCAATTGAAAATAAAGTGCCGTATCATTTCTTTCACGAATTTGATAAGCATGAAGTTCGTTTAAATATCCAGCAAATTGATAATGATGAATATGCGCTTGAGGTAAGTGATGGAATTTGGGGAACAATATCCACCAAAGATTTGGTGGTGTTCGTAAATACTTATTTGCATGGCTATAAGCGAGGCAATTGGCATCAGGCTTCACCGCAAATGCTTTATGAAAAGACTGTTGGCAAAAAACCATCGAAGTCAGATATTAAAGTCATGCGAGAATTTTTGAAGCAAAACAGAACCTCTGATATTGTGGAAAAGCGGGCAAGAGATTTGGTAAGAGAAATGGAAAACCAATACGGAAGTAAAATTGAGGTGCGTTGGGATGAAAACGATATGCCCGAAAAAATCTTTGTTCGTGGAAAGCAGTATGATTGGTTGCTTACTTCAAGAGGGTACAAACAAAATTATCAAATGGTTTCGACCTTTATTTGGCAACCAAGATATAATGAACTTATCAAAGGAGCAACAGAAGAAGAAATGCAACCAAAGTGGCAAGGCCCGATTTGTATTGATAATATGAACAGCGACTCTTCTCTTGGCGACCAATTTGCGGCAAGAGTCCTCGCTTTCATCAATGATGATATGACAACAAAAATTGTAAATACTATTAAAAGCAGAATAACAACAGAACCAAATGAATGTAGAGTGGATAAAAATGATTTGTCAAGAATGTGGAATGAAGGAGTTTAAATTTAACGAGACTCTTGGAGAAACAGAATGTCTTTCTTGTGGACTTATTGTTCATACTGAGCCATTTGAACAACGTGTGAGCATTATCAATAATGGTGTTCTAAAGCACAGCAAGGATAAAAAAAACCAGTTGGGTTCTATTATCACAGGGAAGGGTTCGTTTAAATATACAAAAAGAGGCAACAATACAGCCATCCCAACTCATATCACTAAGGCATTAGCCCTTTGTAAAATGGTTTTGGCCTCTGTTGCAGAAAATAGTCCTCTGTCGGATAGAGTAGAAGAAGTATATTTAGAATTACAAAAGAAAAACATCTTCGGAAACCAGACTCTCGAAAATAGAGCAACTGCGGTTGTTCATTACGTTTTGCGAGAAAATAAAACGCCTTTGCCTTTAAAGGATATTACAAAGGAATTTAACTGCAACCAAAAGTCAGTTAAGAAATTGGTGAGAAAAATTGGTGCGTTCTACAAAAACAGAACAATCTATGTTCAGGCAGACCCACACTTCTTATTATCACAAACTGTTGTTAAAATCACAGACGACCCACTATTTTTGAGTCTTTGTGAGGAAACGATGAAGTCTCTCGACCCCATTTTGGAAAGAGCAGACTACAATAAAACACCGAGTTACTACGCTTGCGTTGCTTGGATTACCAAAAACATAAATTTGTATTCTTCAATTACCGTGTCCAAGATTTCAAAGACTACTGAAATCCACAGAGCAACGATTTTTAAGAATACAAAAAACATCATCGCCCTCTTGGGCTATACAGATGTAAAACAAATGAAAGGAAGAAAAATTAAGGAGGAATAAATATGGAAGAAAGAATTGAATTGTCCGAATCGGACATCGCTGCAATTGAAAAGGCGAAAGTTAAAACTCTCAACTCGTTGAGAACTGATTGTCCTTTTTGTAAAGAAAAGGCTGCAGAATATTTGCAAGAATCCAATAACATAATTATGGGAATTGGCGATACTATGGAAGCATTAGACTTTCTAATGAATTTTAATTGGGATTGTTTTATTTGTAAGGAAAAGGTATATCCTGACGATGTTTTGCCTCTTTCTCCAGAACAAGCAGAAGTTAAGAAATATGAGGATATGGGCCATACTGTTGTTTGGCATTCGGAATATGACGCATATCTCAACTATACGCTTGAGAAGAAGATTGGCGTAGAAGATTGCGGAGACAAAAACTGTGGATTTTGTTCCGAAGAAATTGATTGGAAAGAGATTAAGGAGGCATATTAATGAGAAAGGTATTAGTTATTGGAGCAGGTGGAATTGGGAGTTTCTTGATTCCTATTTTGGATAAGGTCGGTCTTTACCGAATTAGCGTGGCAGACCCCGATGTTGTGGAGGTGAAAAATCTTCCATATCAAAACTTTAAAAAGGGTCATGTTGGGCAGAACAAAGCGGGTGTTATGATGGACTTATGCGAATCGGTGGCTACCTTTAGCAAATTTCCAGTCTTAACTGAAAAACAAATGTCAGGATATGACCTTGTAATTTGCTGTGTAGATAATTTAAGCGTAAGACGCACACTTTACAATTCAAGCGTAAAGTGGTTGGATTTGCGAGCGCAAGGAAGAAATGCGGCTTTGGTCAGTTTTTTGGCTGATGCAAAAATGTATGATACTTTGCTCGCAGGAAAAGACGGCTCGTTCAGTTGTCAGGGAGATTCGTGGGATGGCTCAAATAAAGGAGTCCATTTCATGCAAGTCGCTATTGCTGGCTTGGGCGCTCAGTGGGCGCAAAGGTTCTTCAACCAAGAAGAAGTAAAACAATATATGGTATTAAACGCATAAGGAGAAATAATTATGAAAAGAAACAAACAATATAAGTGGACCGAAGAACAGATTGAATTTATTCTATCTAAGCCAGATGGGGTGGGTTGGGAGAAATATACCCGTATTATGAATACGACTTTCAACGTAAATAGGAATTCAAAATCTGTTTATCAAAAGTTTCACATGCTTAAACAAAAGAAATCTATTTCTAAGAAAACAGAAGATAGAAAGTTGGAAACACCTCCGGTTATAAAGGAATCAAATCCTGAGCCGTATGAACCACGATATGCCCGAACCCGTAAGCGATGGACGCCTCAAGAAGAATTGGAGGTTCTTGTGAACTTTTATTCGCTTTCTGTTGATGAAGCGAGGGAAAAGTGGGAAAGGCCATATAGGGCAATTGCTGGACGATTAGAGGCTATTTGTGATATGACAGAACCTCACCATGAGTCCCTACTTGTGGAGGCCTCCAAGATAGTAAAACAACAAGAGGCTATGATGCGTAGGCCGTCCCGAAAGGAGCGAAGAATGACGAAGAGAGCCGCTAAAATTGCCAAAAAGCAAGACCGCTTGGCGGCGAAAATCCGAAAAATGAGAGGGGAATAAAAATGAAAGACGAAATGATAAATGAAAGGCTTGAGGCTTGCCGCCATGTTGAAGATGTTTGGACACAATGTTTGTTAAACAGTTCAAATTCTGTAAAAAACAGAGATTTTCGTCATGTTGAAGATTCTGAACACATGGTTCCTTTACACGATGCTATTTGGTATGCTTCCACAGAAATTTTGCCAAACCTCGAAGTGCAGGCAATTATTGATGCAAAGAACGACATTTATGTTTCTACCGGAACATCTGGCTATGTTGATTATTTGACGATTGACCCGAATCTTTTGACAGGTATGAAATTGCCAATTAAGTGTTGGATTCATACCCATCCGTTTGGTGCGGCATATTTCAGTGCAACCGATTGGAGCACAATTAAAATTTGGAAAGATAATTTGACTTGTGCTTATGTTCTTGGTGGAAAAATGTCCACTGATGGGCATTATGGCTTTTGGAAAAATAGCCGACCAAATGAACTTGAAATTTATGTTGATGGAGAACACGCAAGAACACAAATAATTCTGGAGGAAGAAGAATGAAAAGAGTAGAATGGTATGAATTGTCTGCTGAAGTGCAGAAAGAGATTTTAGAAGACTTGAAAGAGAATTGGCCTTCGTTTAAAAATAACCATCCCAGAGCCAAGGGCTATGGACGTTGGTATGACATGGATTTTAAAGATTTCGTGGCGTCAATGAATATGCCCCTTTATCTTTCTTGGAATGATTTCCAAAACGAATACAATCGTGTGCGTCGTGAAGAACGACTAAAAGATATGGTTGGGTTTTTAGAAAACTATTCCAAGACACAGCCTTTGGCGGCTAAGATGATTGAAGAATTGCTTTCTTCTTACCGCCGCCCCTATGAAGAAGTCAATAGGATGATTAGAATGGTCTTAGATTTTTTCCCGCCAGAAAACTGGCCTTTTAGACGAGGTGAAGAAGAATGAGAAAAATGATACAAACAGGACAAAAATTTAAAAGCATCAAATCTGGTCTTAGCACGGCTTCTAAATATCCAGACAGACCGATGAAAGAATTTGAAAACATTTCGATTTTGGATAGACAAAGGCGTCATCAAGCAAATCACCCAAACGATAAAGGTGAACCACGAAAGAACAAGGGCATCACTTATGGGAAGAAAACCCAAAGGGATAAAGACCTTGAGCAATTTCATAAGAATCATATTTGGACCTACATTAATCACGATATGGATAAAGGATGGGTCAATATTGAACACTATCACAAGAAGGAGGAAGAAGAATGACTTGGAAAGCAATTGGAGAATGGGTAGTTATTGAGAAAACCGTTTCGTCCGGTGTGGGTAAAATCGTACAGATGTCTGATAATCAGGGTAAAGTTGTTTCTTGTGCAATAAAATCTGATATTGTTGGAAAAACTGTTATCTTTGACAAGTTTAGTCGGATAAATTCAGAGAGTAAATATGTTTTGGTAAAATATGCAGATGTTATGGCGGTGAAGGAATGATTATCAATGGAGAAGAAGTAAAAGAAAAACTGTTAGCAGGTATTAACTTGGTAGCAAATACTGTTCAGCCGACCCTTGGCCCACAAGCCAAAACTGTTATTTTGCAGGGAGAACCACCAATTATCATCAATGACGGAGTGACGATTGCTAAATATGTTTCAGATAAAGACCCTTATGTTCAAATGGGAGTTCAAATGGTGCAGAATCTTTCTTCTAAGGCTCAGGAATTAAATGGCGATGGGACAACCACTTCTTGTATTATTGCTAGAGCATTATGCGAAGCAATCCATAAGCAAGAAATTTACAATTTACACACGCTTCGTAAAGAAATCGAAGAAGCACAAGAATATGTTATGGATGCGCTTGAGGAATTAGCAAAACCTGTAAGCGATGATGATATATTTGATATTGCTACTATTGCTGCAAATAACGATTCTTATCTCGGTGAATTAATTTGGCGGGCTTTAAATTCCGTTGGTCGTGATGGAATCATAACTGTTGAAGAATCCCCGAATTACAAGACAAATCTTATTGTTCGTGAAGGTTTAGAAATTGATGAAGGCTTCATTAGTCATTTAATGGCAAATGGAGAAGACGGAAAGGCTACCTATGCTAATCCTTTGATTTTTACATCAAACCTAAACATTAGAAATTTCAATATGATTCTACCAATGCTCGAATATGCTTCATCTGAAAACCGTCCCCTGATTATTTTTTGTAAAGGAATGGAAGGTTCAGCCATGAATAATGTAGTTATGAATCTCATACAAAAAACTGTTCAGGTCTGTGTGATTACTGCACCTAATTTTGGTGATGCTCAAATTGATGAATTAGGAGATATTGTAGCGGCTGTTGGTGGTCGTCTATTTACTGACGAAAGCAACGATGAGCCAGAAAGAATCATGCCTACGGAATTTGGGACTTGCGATAGAATTATCGTTTCAAAAGAAAAAACTACGATTGTTGGCGGAACAGGAGATGTTTCGGAAAGAATCGCCATGCTCAAGAAAACTTTTGAAGATACCGAGGACAACTATGTGAAGTCTCGCTTAAAGAAGCGCATTTCAATTTTGAATGGCGGTGTTGCTACAATTCAAATCGGTGCATCTTCACAGATTCAAATGCGAGAAACAAAAGAAAGACTTGATGATGCTCTTAATGCTACAAAGGCGGCTTTAGCAGAAGGTGTCATTGTTGGTGGTGGTCTTGGGCTCTTGCTTGCTAGAAAGAACCTTAAATTGGAGAAAACGGGACATAGTATTGTTTTTGATGCTTTAGATGAACCTGTTCGAGCATTACTTTCAAATAGCGGGTTAAACCCATCCGAAGAAAAATTAAAATACACGGATGAAATAGGCTTCAATGCACTTACGGGTAGATTCTCAAACCTTCTTGAAGGTGGTGTGATTGACCCCGTTAAGGTTGTTAAGGGCAGTTTCAATTGTGCGATTTCAATTGCGCTATTGTTCTTAACTACTGATGTTGCAGTATTAGTGGAGGAATAGAAATGGATAATGAATGGAAAGACAAAGTAGAAGAAGTTAGAAAAGCAAGAAATGAAGGATGGCTACCGTTTATGATGCGTGTTTATGCTATACAAAAAGGAGTTCCCGAAGATAAAATTGAAGAAGAAGTTGCCAAACTAGAAAAAGACATTAATAAAATACTTGAACAGGAGGAACAAATATGAGTGTCGGTGGATATTGTTTATTGGTTGGAATTTTTGTAGGCCTATACTGGCTTGGATTAAAAATTAATCCGCCTATTCAACAAGCAATTATTCCCGAACCAAACAATTTATTGCGGAGCGATGAAGAATGAAAAAGGCCATTAGTGTTGTTTTACCAGCACCACATAAGGCTCAAATCAAGTGTCCAATTTGTGAAGGAAATAAGTGCAAAGTCTGTAATATGACAGGTACATTAAAAATTGATGTAGCGCCTAAAATCCCAATACAAAGGGCGCACATCATTAAATATGTCGTGGATAATATTCACGATGTAGCCGGTGAAATAACGAGAATGTATAATTTGGTTCCCGAAATTGGAACAAAAGAAGTCATTCAAGGAAATTCATCTCAATATGAAGTTGTTCAAATATCAAGTCTTGGTGGTGCATGTTGGGTAGTAAATCGTTTAGATGATTTGGAAATCCCAAGGTACTTTACATCAAGAAAAGAATTGGCTAAATTTAGGGAGGACATACAAAATGAGTGAATTACATGCAATCGGTCATATCGTTAGAAACGAAACGGATGAAGTAATTGTAAAGAAAGGTAAATATTGGAATGTCGAAGTCTTGGACATTCGGTGGTATGCTAAAGATAGACCATCAAGAAAAGGTATTCGTTTGAATATGGAAGAAGCAAAAAAACTATTAGAAATATTAAGGAGAGAATTAGATGACGAAAATTAGTGAATTACAGGCAAAGAAGGCTTTGAGAAATGCTAACCCTAAACGACAGTACGGCTATGGTGCAGTTTCAAAGTTTAAAGTAAATGCAGGAAAAATGGTTGATTTAATGGCTATTTATATTGAACAGCGAATGCCGCTTCCGCCGAATAGTGGAAAGGGTTGTCGTGTTCAACCACACCATGTTGAATCATATTTTGCTGAGATTGAGAATGCAATTATGAAATTGTTTTTGCCAAAGATTGAGGAGGAAGAAGAATGAAGGTTGAAAAAAACAGAATGGATTTCATGGAATGGATGGTTGCTTTTGAAAAGCAAAGAAATCATATGCACCAAGTTATTGCAGAAACTCTTGGTGAAAGTGTTGAAAAAGTCAAGAATGATATGGATAATATGACTCATATTGCTCATTTATATCAAGAAGGCAAAATTTCAGAAGAAGAATTTACCCGTCTAATGACTCAAGAGTTTCCTGAATTAATGGAGGAAGAATAATGATTCTTGGAGATACTATGTCTCATTTGGCTAAAGCCACGACAGACGATAAACTTTTCAATAAATGGGTGTTGGAGAAAAAGGCGTGTTTAGATAAAGACTACCTTCCCCGCTTCTCTAAAGAATTATCATCCGTTAAAAAATTGAGAAAAGAGGCAAAGAAAGGAAAGAAAGAGAATGGCTTTAGCGAGCATATGACTCTTGTTTTTCTTTTTTATTGGGAAATGAGAGATGATATGCGAGTCGAAACTTATGGACTAGTAATGGCCCATAGCGTAATTATGCTGATGCAAGAGACTTCAGCGTTTATGCCTGAAGAATTAGGGGAAGCCTTAAGAAATTTCGATTTCTTGAAAATCTTCATGCATTGGGAACATTCGGTTGTTGGTATTGCAGAAATGGAAAAATTAAATGGAAGTGAAAATAATGATGTGGAAAACAGTAGCAAATTTGCTTGAGGCGACAGATGGAAAAACCCCTACGGTTCAAGGAAAGATGATTTGTAGTGCAGTTGAAAATTATAGAGATTCGGGAAACTATCACCAAATGGGAATATTTTGGAAAATTCTTGCTCTTGACTTTGAATCAAATGATATTGCAGAAAAGAAAGCAATTAAGTGGATGGAAGATATTTTTGGTGTTCACGAAGAGGAAATGGAAACTGCTGTTTATGTTCATGATGATTTAGCAGAAGCGGTGTATTATTTAGATACCAGCGCAGAATCAAAAGGAATAACTCTTGCTTCTGTAAATCGGTTTTTGGGTCTTAAATGTGGAAACCGAGATAACTTTGAAATCATATCAGATGCAATCCATAAAATGGATGCAATAGAGAGAAAATGGTTTATTCGATATTGGTTGCGAAAGCCACGAAATGGTATCTCAAGGGGTAATGTTCTCAAATTCATGGCTAAATACTATGCAAAGAAGTTATCTGAAGTTAAGAAAGATGCTAACCATAATGCTATCTACGCTTTAAATTCCTCCTATCAGTTCGATATTACCCCAAGTAGAAACTTACGCTATGGCAAATTCATTAAGCCAATGTTGGCTAAAGAAGCACCTAAGAGCAAATGGCCCAGAAAGTATATTGTGGACTACAAATACGATGGAAATCGCTATCAAATTCACAAAGCAGGACTTAACATTATGATTTACAATAGAAAGGGAAAAATAGTCACTGACCAATTCCCCGATGTTGTAGAAATAGTTAAGAAATACTCTGTTGATGAAGCAATTTTTGACGGTGAAATCTATCCCATCAATCCAGACGGGTCGCCAGCAGAACACAAAAAGATGGGAACGAGGGTACATTCAAAAGATGTCCAAAAAGCCATTGAGCGTGTCCCTGTGGCTTGGGTGATGTTTGATTGTCTCAAGTGGGAGAAGGAGACTTTGATGGAAATGCCGTTCTCACAACGCTTGGAATACTTTGAACATCTGCCTAACCAAGCACACCGAATGCCTATTCAAAATTGGAACAATATTTTGAATGATGCTGATGCAATCATGCTTTTCTACGATGAAGCAATCCGTAATGGCTTTGAAGGAATCATCATCAAGGATGCTAATTTGGTTTATGAGGCGGGAAAGCGGAGCAAAGGATGGGTTAAATACAAGCCACCAACCGTTGAATTAGATGTTGTTGTTCTTTCAGTTTCGTATGGGACAGGAAACCGACAGAATGTTTTTGGAACTTATGAAATTGGTGTTAAATCGGAAGACGGTTTTACCAGCGTTGGAAAAGTCGGAACGGGATTTAGCGATACAGATTTGGTTTATCTCACAGATAAACTACAAAAGCAAATCGTTAGCCGAAAGGATGGAGTTTATTTGGTTAATCCCGTTGTAATCTTAGAAGTGAAGTCGGACTTGGTTAGCCAAGACGCAAAAGGGAATATAGGGTTGAGGTTCCCGAGAATGAATAGAATCCGTGAAGATAAATTCGTGGAAGATATTGATACCCTCGAAACAGTAATGGAGAAATTAAAATGACGTGGAAACCACACTATTATGCAGATGAAGCCGGAAGAGTTAGAAAAATTTCAGAAATGACCAAAAGCCAAGTATCGCAGGCTATTGCTCGCATCTATGCGGAGTTTAAGTGCCGGCAAAAGCAATTGTTTGGCCTACATGAAAGGCTTTATCAACTAAGAAAGAAAAAGAATAAAAATATTCGTTTAACAGATACTAACGTAAAGATTCTTTATCAGTTTAAGTTGAAAGAAAATCAAACCCATTACACTACAATGCAGGAAGAAAATAAAAGACTCAAGACTATTCTCAGTTTGGCTCTTGAAAACATTTCAAGCGAGAACCTTGGGATGTTAGAAAACATATTGAAGCACGCATTTTTAGGAGAGGAAGAAGATGATTGAAGTAGGGCAATTAACTGTTATTGATTTTATCACATACACTTGCTTAAAAATTGAAGATGGCAAGGCTCACCTAAAAGACATCACTTCTACTCAAGGACGACCTAAAGTTATGGATGTGAAATATGTTCCGTATTTTACAGACGATGGTTTAGTTGTTCCTGAAAAGCCAGAATTGAAGGTGGTCAGGGTTCCCTCCAAGTTGAACATTCGCAAAATTCTTAAGGAAGAAACCGACATGCCTTTCACGAATGATGTTGTTCGCTTTGTTGTAGAATGGGCAGAAACAGCAATTGGTTCAATGGTTTCTTGGGCAAAGGAAAATGCAGAGAGAGAAGGTCATTCTAAAATTAAAGCAGGACACTTTTATTGGTGGAGTCTTCACCCAAATCAAGAAACAACTGGATATTGGCCAGAACAAAACGGATATGCAAGTAGGGATATTTATGAGCAAAGTGAGTAAATTTGTTTCCAAGTATGGCCCATCAACGATGTTTTCTTTTAAGGTATTTACTAAACCAAAGGCTATGGACTTAAATGTTATTAAAACTGGCATATCCCTTTATGTTCGCATGTTATGTGAAAGTGATGGTCTTCTTTGTATTCTTGAAGAAGTGGATGAAGAAATGGCTGAACTCATTCAGGACTACCGTGGATATATTTTAAATATCGTTATCCCTGTAAAATCAGAGGATTTAATTGAGCGATTCATGAATGAAATTTCATATTCTTTGAATCATTTGAAATTGAAACATGAAGTTTTAGGATTTAAGGAAGTGGTTGACAATGTATAATAAAGACACACTTATTGGTATTCTTCTCTCTCTTGGAAGAACAGATGTTCTTATTGAAAGAGTAGATAATTCTTCTATTGGTTATAGAACTAGAATAAGAATCGCTATTCGGGGAAATCTTGAATTCCTTGGAGCAATTGAAAGAAGCCTTGCCCAACACGAAATCAAATCGAGAGTATATGAAATAGAATCAGCAGGTCGTCCACGACCGATTCTAAGAATCAGTGGAAATATTAATCTGTTTAAGTTAATGGCTTTGATACCAGACTATCTGCCAGACAGTAAAGGAGAATTAGAAATGTTTAGAGAAATTGTAAATATTGTAGCAAACAAAGAACACTTAACCTTAGATGGATTTAATCGCATCTTAGAACTTAAGGGGATGATTTAATGGGGTTCACCAACCTCAAAAAAATTAGACCCATTCTTTTGACAGGAAAAGCAGGAACGGGCAAATCAACAAAGGCTAAGACCCTCCCGAATCTTCTTAATCCTGTAATTGTTTATGCAAATGAAATGGATATTGATGATTGGAGGTCTATTCCTATTGATGCTGGAATTATTATTGAAGATGTTCACTACAAGCCAAAAAAGGATTCTATCCTCACAATCCTCAGAAGGTATCGGGGCCAAGTAGTATTAACGTCAATTAATGAGAAAAGTGTACCGAATGAAATCAAATCAATGTGTCAAATTAAAAGAGCAGGTTCAAAACAGTGGTCGCAAATTCGTATCAAAGAATTGGCTCCTCGTTGTGAAGAACCGCTAAACATTGATGTGGACACTTATTCCTTGGTGATGAAATACCTCAAGGAGACAGACCGTGATTTAATCACGGAATTGTTGAAGGTGAATAAACCTTCCGATACGCAAATCTTAACTTGGCTTGTTGAAAATATGCACCCGAACAAATTGATTTTTGTTGATGGTGTCGTCAAGAGAAGGTGGGGCCAAGATTATTTTTATGAGATGTTAGCCTATGCTCACTCTGGAAATACTTATGGTAGATTGAATATGCCAAAAAGAGGAACCTATTCTAAGATACCTTCTTTGTTAAGAAGACTTGGAATTAAGAACGCAGACCTTCGTATCTTCAAACAAATGAAAAAGGATGAGGAGTTTGTAAAATATGCCAAGACCAAATTAAACAATTCAGATTGTAGAATTCTTGGACTTGGTGAAAAGAAAAGAAGAAAAAAGACTGACCCTATCCGGGTTCAGCAAAATTCATTGGAGGATTTTTTATGACAACAGGAAACAAAAGAAATTATGAAACAATAATTAAAATATTAAGCACAGGAGAAATATTAACAAGCAGAGAAGTTTATGAACGTTTTTTAAACGTCGGTTCTATCACCAGAGGAACTCGAATAAAACCAAAAAAACATATGCCAACATATAAAACTGTGCAGAATTTACTTACGGCTTCTCCTAAAATTGAAAGAGTGAATCCGAATACAAAGGAAAGCGCAAAATGGAAATTGAGGGAAGACTATGAAAATTAGAGGGACGCGAGGATTTACTATGGCGATGAATGAAATTATCAGAATCTTAACAGAAGATGGGCCGAAGTCAACGAACGAATTGAAATATATTCTTGAGAAAATGCCTCATTTGAAAAATACTTGTATTACATCTAATCGTATTGCACAGCATATGAGAAGAAAACCCTTTGTGGTAGTGGATAAAAACCCAAATAAAACAAAAATATACGGAATAGAGGAATAAAAATGCTATGGACAGAAAAATATAGACCAGAAAAATTGAGCGACATTGTAGGACAAGAACATTTTACAATGGATGCAGAAACGTGGATTGAAGAAAATAATATGCCTAATGTGCTAATGTATGGAAATGCGGGACTTGGTAAAACAGCCTCCGCAGTCGCTTTAGCAAAATCATTATTAGGTGATAACTTTAAAGACAACTTTTATGAATTGAATGCTTCGGATGATAGGAGACTTGAAACTGTGAGAACCACAATTAAAGAGGTTGCTCAAAGCAAAACATTGGGTGGAAGTGCTTTCCGCATTCTTCTTCTTGATGAAATGGGAGGAATGACAAAGGACGCTCAAAATTCATTGAAGAGAATCATGGAAAGATATGCAGATAATATTCGTTTTATTATTACCTGCAACGATAGAAATAAAATTATCTACCCTCTTCAAAGCCGATGTGCAAACTATCGTTTCAGACCACTTTCTAATGAAGCCATGATTGAAGTATTACAATCAATCATTCAAAAAGAGGGTTTGAGGGCATTCGCTGATGATGAATTGTTGTCCTTTATATATGACCTTAATGGTGATATGCGTAGGGCAATCACTGAATTACAGGCGGCTAAAGCCAGCAACTACACATTGTCTAAGCAAATAGAAGAATCAAACAAAGAATATACAAATATTATGCAATTAGTTATTGAACCCAATCATACAAAAGCCCTAACCACTCTCCATCAAATGCTTTATGATGGACGCTCCGTTAAGGAAATATGCAACGGGTTGCACAATACTCTACTTAACATGGAGGGTTTAGAAGTCGGAATGAAATTTAAATTTTTGCGTGTTATTGGAGAAACAGAATGGCGTTCCCCGACCATGACCCCAAGAGTGATTTTATCTTGGATGGTAGGACAGTTAATCTGAGGGGAAAACAAAAAAAAACAAATAAAGGAAGTGAAAAAAAATGGAAGAAAAAATTAAGACAGCAATTGAAAAGAGTCTGCAATATCTGAATGTCTCTTTTGATGAAGCCCATCAAAAGTTTATCAGTATTTGCGAAGAAAACAATGTCGGACAAGAAGAACCTTTGGCTTTGAGCCTCTGGCGAAATTATGTCTCTCAGGGCATTAGAGCAAGTAAGCGTGAAAACAGCAATCAAGGAAATGATTCCTTGACGAAGCAAGTTTTTGGTGCTTTTATTGCTTTGGAAGCACCAAGAGATATGATGTCTTGGAATCGAACGAAGGCAAAGGAAGAATATATCCGTGATTCGGATAAAGCCCTCCAAGAAGGAATTGTGGCTGTTGCCACTGAAAACGCTTTGGGTAAGTGGACTATTTCTCGGTATTTCAAAGGAGAGTATCAAGAGAAAGTAGTCAATGACTTGCCAGAAGGTGCAGAAGAAGTAAATGGAGAAATGCTCATTCCCCTTGATTCTACTGAACGCTACATGAACGGTGGAGAAAACCGAAACTTCGGTAAGCCATTACCAAAAGAACAATTCCGCCGAAGCGGTATTTTCTATGGCTCGGTGAACGGAGGCGATTTCTCTGTTTATCAGTTTTCATATAAGAATCAAGGTGGCGTTGATTTCCAACCAAATACCTTTGATTGGGTGCATTTCACCGCAATTCCAAGTGAGGATGGAAATAACATCTATGGTATGACTGACGTAACTTTGAAAACTTTGATTCGCAACGAAGAATTGGACCCCGAAAATTCAGCATATCGGAACATGGGACACTTTAATTTCCAAGACTTACTGGTTGAATCTTTTAGCAACAATGTCTGTGCTTTGGTTGATGTTGATAGGAAGCATATTGAAATGCAGACTCTCCCATCAAGAGAGCGTTTTGTCATTACTGACGGAACAGTGTGCAATATGAATATGACCCCAACTTCAAACGGAAATCGTATTTTAAACATTACGGATTTGAATGCAGAATTCGATTACGAAAATGAGGCTGGCATGACTACTTGCTGGATTCCTGAGCATTTGGACATTGGCTTTGGTATTGGTTCCAATATTATTGTTATTGGAAGAACCTCTCAAAGAATTGTTGATGGTGAAGCAGACCCAGTGACGATTAATGTGTCGTCTATTTTGATTACAGAAAAGCGTGGTTCCCCGGTTGAATCTGTTCAGCCCGTGGAGGAAAATTACGATTGGTTCTGATTCCCCCCCTCCTGTGGGAAGCCGTGTAGAAGTGGCGGTAGAATGACTTCCGAATAGGTGCGAAGCCTATACTGGTGATTTTTATGAATTTAGAAAAAGATATTATTGAGACTAGGAGAGCCATTGGGAATCTAAATCAGGTTTCTCATATTTCTTGGTCGCATTATAAAGACGGAGAATTTGATGTTAAATTGCATTTTTCTGGAGACAGAATTATTCAAAGAATGTCAAAGGATGATTTGGATATTCTTAAGGGCTACTTTAAGAATTTAGAAAGAAAAGAGACGATGGTTGACAGATTAGAAATGCAGGATTCAATTGGAGAATTGTTCTTAGAGAACGGTTTTCTTGAACATCCTCGTAAATGGTCTGTTGATTTGTCGGAAGTAGAATTTGTTTCGTTTAAACAGAATGATGAAAATTTTACTTACTTTGTTAAACTTCACATCAAAACAAAAGAAATTAGACTCTATTTGGGAACGATGGAAGAAGTAGAACAATTGATTGAAATATGGAAACAATACAGGTGAGAATATGAGCCTAGCAAATAAAAAAGGAAATGCAAATACAATGAATTTTGGAGCGAAGCAAGAGGAGTTTAACAATAAGTTTCAACAACTCATGGCTGAAAAGAGAGCAAATAGAAAGTCCCGAATGGTATTGGGAATTTGGGGAGAACCGAAAACCGGAAAAACCGGCATCGCTTTGGACTTTCCTGACAGGAAGATTTATGTTCTTGATTGGGATAGCGGCGTAGAATCCACATGGATTGAATGCCACGAGGCAACGGAAAGAATTGAAGTCTTTGACCCTATCGTTCAAGATAAGGATAATAAGATTGATATTACAGAATCGGAAAACAATTCTCACGACTTTATCCGATATGTTCGTGGCAAGATTGAAGAAGGCGAAAAGCCAATCTTTGTTATGGATGGTGTAGATACTTGGTTTGATAAGTGTATTTACAAGGTTAATCCTAATCCAACCACGGTTACGAAAATGATGCCATTTCAATATGGTGCGAGAAACAAAACTTTCTATCACTTGCTTGAGGCTATTTTCCAATTGAAGTGCGATGTTATCTACATTACTCACGAAGCAGAAAAATATGTAGATAATACTCCTGCTGGAATTAAACCTGCATGGAAAGATTGGGGCGGAAAACTTGAACAAGAAATTCATTGTTCAAAGCGAAAGGTAAAGGGTGAGATTCACTTTGTTGCTGAATTAATTGGTTCAAGAACTAATGGAAACAAAGTCGGAACACGCTGGACTATTCGTGAAGGAACGCCACCTAATATCGTTTGGAACGGTATTCCTGATTTGCAGGAGGGTAAAATTTGAAATTTACAACAGAAAATCCAAACATGATTGAAGACGCGATTAAGAAAATGGAAGTGAAAGGAAAATATTTGAAAGACGGTGGGCTTCTTGGAGGAAAACTCAAGGATTATTTTTACTGTTCTTTGAAGGATAATACGCTTTCGTTTTGGAACGGCAATACTACCTTTGTTGTGAACTATGATGTTCAAGTAGAAGGTGTTGAAGATGGAGAATTCTTTGGTAGCATTACAAAGATGCTTGCTTACATGAAAAAATTCAATGGTGAAACTACTTTTTCTGTTGGCGACTTTGTTTCTGTTTCCGATGCAAATAAAAAGGCTTCAATTCCAAAAGTGGTGAATCATCCCGACTGGGAAGCCATTGAAAGAATCAAAGGGATGTTAAGCCATGTTGTTTATCAACCAACCTTTGACACGCTTTGGCATTTTGGTAAAAGTCAATTTGAAGGGGCATTCCAAATGTTTGGTAGAAATTTTCAAGAATCAGTTTCACTTCTTGAATTGTGCAGAAGTGGCGTATATAAATTAGACTTTGATGGAAACGAGTGTGTTCTTTCTTCAAATTCTGGAATTGAAAATTCCTCTGTTGCTCCGACCTTAATTCAACAAACAGGAGAACCAGCAACGCTTGAATATTCAAGTCCCCTTCATGCTTTCTTTGATAAGGATGAATTGATTAACTTTTATGTAAAGGATGCTTTCCCTTTGCTAATCGTATCACACAATAAAAAAGTATTGAAAGCACCATTTATGGCAGGGAATTAAAATGATTATTAGCAGATGCATTGACAATAAAACAATATATACATCATGGAGAGAACACGGCGAAAAGAAGGTGGCGGTTGAATTATTCGCACCATATTTCTATTTGCCAGAAGATGCCCAAGAATTTGCAGAATACAAAATTGGTCGTGCCACCACCCGACCATTTCGCTATGAGCGTGGAGAATGGGTAAATCTCCAAGGAGAGAAACTTAAGCGAGTTTATGTTGAACAATCAACAGATATTTACAATGCTAAGAAAATGTGGCCCAAAACATACGAAGCAGATGTTCCATATCACTTCCGATATGCTGTGGATAAAATTGATGAAATGCCAGAATACAAACTGCGTAAATGGTATTGGGATATGGAATGGCAACAAGGCGGAGAATATCACGATTGCATTACAACAATTGTTGTTTATGATAACTACGATGAAAAGTATTATCAATGGTCATGGTTTCCTGAAGATGAATGGGTTCCGAATAAGCAACTTCAAAAAACTGATAATTTTCAGACAGGTTTTACCTTTTCAGAAAAAAAGATGATTGAAAGTTTTATTTCTTTTATGACAGAAAAAGACCCTGATATGTTGATTTCTTGGTTTGGAAACTTTGCTGATGTTCCAATGTTGCTCAAGCGATGCTGTGCTTTGGAAATCAACCCGTTGATGCTATCGCCTATTGCCCGTGTAGAGGGCGTTAAAAAGACATCTAAGGGCTTTGAATACACCAAAGGCGACGAAGGGTTCTCATCTATCCAACAGCCCATAGGGGGCCGCATAACCCTTAACTTAGACCATGCTTTTGAAAGACAATGGAATGATTCGCAAAGGGGAACCTTGCCGTCTTTGGCTCTTGATTACGTTTCTTCTCTTTTATTTGGAGAAGGAAAATCGAAAAAAACAAAGTTTGCAGACCCTAACGAATTTTATCGTAGGGCTTGGTTGGAGGACACACAAAACTATTTAGATTATGCACTTCAAGATGTTAAACTTCTGGTTAAGATTGATGAAACAAACTTTTGTAGTGAAGCAATCATTTCATTACAGCGTTTGCTAAAAGCCCCATTTGATGCTTGCTTTTTCGCCTCACATATGGGTTCAATTTATTTTATGCGAAATGCTTGGTGGAAAGCACCTACGGGAAAAAAAGTAGAGAAGCGTGAAGAATATGACGGTGCTATGATTTACGACCCGTTAAGCGAACAAACTCAGGGTTTGCATCTTAATGTGGCGGCATTTGACTTCGCCGGACTATACCCAAGCATGATGATTTCAAGAAACATTTCTTGGGAAACAAAGTCAGAAGAACAAACAGAATTTGCCGTGAATATCTTAACGCCAAGAGATTTCAGTGAAGTAGAGCATGAGAAGATGCTTTATTATAAAACTGATAAACTTGGGCTTTTGCCAAAGGCTGTTCTTGAATTGAAAGAACTGAGAAACGAATATAAGGTTCTCTTGAAAGAAGCAAGAAGAAATGGAAACGATGAAGAAGAAATCAAATGGAATAATAATCAAATGGCTGTAAAGCGTTTAATGGCTTCATTTTATGGCATTGTTGCCTTTCAAGGATTTGGATGGGCAGATGTTTCTTTAGCCGCAAGTATTACTGCAAGCGCAAGAGAAGCAATTAGATTAGCGGCATTTAAAGCAAAGGAGATGAAAATATGAACCAGCATTTTGCGAAAAGAATACTAGTAGTATTAGAAACTATGGATGGCCAATTCACAGCCAATCAAGTTAGAGACAGAGTGATAAACCAATTTGGACACATGAAATATGTAGAGAACACCACCTCAGTTGGTGCTTTTTTAAGTAGATATTGTGTAAATTTAGGAGATAGAATGTGGAGAAAAAAGGAGGAATAATTATGGATAAATCAGAAAAATATTACTTGGAAACAATTAAAGAAATTAAAGAAATGAAGAAATTTGTAAAAGAAGAGTTAGACTCTCTTTATCAAGATTTACAGCGTCTTCAGGATATTCGTAGTCTAATTACAGAATTACAGGAAGAAGTGGCAAAACTTGCAGGTGAACCTGTTGGTATGCTGTTTTCGAAATATCGAGCGTGAAACCATGAAAGTAGTTTATGGACACACAGATTCAATCTACGTGCAGATTGATGATGTAAATAAAGCAAAAGAAGCAATTAAGGTGATTGAAGATGAAGTCAGGAAAAGTTTCCCGAATGTTCTCGGACTTGAACAACATCCCGTCGTTTTGGAGTTTGAGAAATTTTATTCGGCATTGGGCGTCGGGACGACAAAAAACAGAAACGCAGGACTGATTACTTGGGATGATGGTATTTATCTTGATAAGCCAAAATTTACAATGACTGGATTTACTGCAAAGCGTGTGAGTGAAACAAAATTGGCAAAAGAAACACAGACTGATGTTTTAAGAATGTGGGTTGAGAATAAATCCGAATCACAAATCATTAAACGTCTTCACACTATTTATGAGAATGTTTTGCAGGGTAATGTCAAATTGAGTGCAATCGCTAAAAAAAGCAGATTGAAGAAACAGCGATTCAAGGTCTTTTGTCCCAATTGTAAAAAACAATTTGATATGCGAGAAGACTTGCCGCTTGATTCTCACATAAAGCGAGTAGAAAATGGAATACCAGAATTTTGTGATACCCACAAAAAATATTTTGTTGGGCAACAAGCAGAAAAGTATGACAAAAATTTAGGCAGAAAGGTAAAGTATAATAAGCGAGTTTCTGTTGCTTCTGGTGTAGCAGGAATTATGTATGCTTTGCAGAACAAAGAAATGAAGTTTGAAGATTCTTATGTGTTTATTCGCACATCAGACAATTTGACCTTTAAGCATCCCCTGACCGATGAGGAAAAGCCAGCAGATTATGTCGCTGGTATAACCTTTGAGGATTTGGCTTCTTATACACCCGACTACGAATACTACGCAGAACAGGTTAAGAAGAAGGCCGAACCCGTCTTTAATGCGATGGGATGGGACTTGACAGCCATTAAGACCGGCAAAATACAGAAAACATTGGAGGAATGGTTTTGAATACAGATGAAAAATACGATGCGGCGATTGCCGCTATGAGAGAATACACATATCAATGGAACCCCGAAAGTTTTGAAGACCCTTCAAAACCTATCTTAAAGATTACAAAGTCTTCATTAGGGTCTTTTGATTGGTGTCCGAAAAAATACGACTTTTCGTATATTCAAAGACTACCACAAGACCAAACAGATGCTATGTTAAAGGGGACAGTCTTACACAATATTCGTGAAGATTTCTTTAATGAGTTTGATTTAAAGAAGGCAGAAAATTTGTCGAGTGATGAAGTGTATGAATATTGTGTAGGCCTTATGCCCATTAATGACTATATGGATTTATCTCTGACAATGGCGGCTTTTGAGGCACAAAGATACCTTGAAGCCAGAACGGAGAGCAAATTGGAAGAGTATTTGCCGGTGTGTAATGAAGGAAAGTTTGACGCAGAAATTGTTATCAGGGCTAATACGAACCCAAAGTTCCCATTAACGAGAGATTATACTATCCACATTCAAGGAATTATTGACCGTATTTTTAAAGAAGATGCAGGCTATATTCCCTTTGAGTTTAAGACAGGCGCTTGGAAGGACTATAAGAAAACTTCCATGAGAAAGGAAATGGCTTTTTATCAGTTGCTCATTGAAAATGCAGAACCAGAAGTTTTGATTAAAAATGGTCTTGACCCAGAAATCGGCGTATCGCACTGGGGCTGGTATTATCCAGCGTCAAATTATGTTTATGCAGAAGAAGCAAAGAAAAGAACAATGACTTCAGTTATGAACAATATTGCTAAACTGATTTGGTCTTATGAACAAGAGCATTTCCCTACAAAATTCTTTTTTAAGACTTGCTCTTGGTGCAGTTTCTTTGGAATTTGTGATTCGGCCCAAGCAGATTCTTGGGTGTGATACGTTGAACAGGCAATTAATTAAATTAAAAGTTTTGTCAAGAGCGTGGACATTTGCAGAAATATCAAACCTCAAAGACACTATTAATTTTATCTGCGAAGAGGTCTATAATGATTCAACCGTTGTTGAGAGATTTGAGTTAGTTAGGGACTTAAAAATTAATGACGTATTTATTGGTAAAACATTTGAAGACGCATTTAGAGAGGCAATAAAAATACAACTTAGCGGAGACATAGCAGGAGTCATTACTGATATGTTAGGCGAAGCAACAATTAACTTTGGAGGAAATGAAAATGAAATATCCGAGAGAAGTGTGGGCGGGGAGCCACATTCCCAACGCACCACAGATGAAAAGAAAAATAGTAAAAACAAGGAATGAGTATATTAATTTTGTTCGTGTGCAAAATAACCGAACGAATGTATATACTACTGTCTATGACTTTGAAGAATTTACAGATAGCGCTAAAATTGAATCTTCTGTCGTTATTGATAGAATCTTTTTAGATTTTGATGGACACGAAGAAGATATTAATATGGCACATAGAGATGTAAAGTTTGTTATGGATTGGGTCGTGAGTAAATCTTACGAGCATACGCTTTTCTTTTCTGGCCGAGGCTTTCATTTATTTATCTTCGGAGAACCAGCAGAATCTATCCGGTCTATCCAAACATTCTTTCGGCAAATTAAAAACAAATTAGAAGAGGCTTATGGCGAAAACTCACTTGATGAAAGAGTGGGTCAAACTACAAGATTACGTCGTATTCCAAATACGGTGAACATGTCTTCTTCTGATGAAAATAACAATCCTTATTTTTGTGTTCCTTTATTCTATGATGACCTTACTTTGCCCCTTGAAGAAATATTGGCTATTGCCAAACAACCGAGGCAAATACCCTTCCGAGTTAGCGGAAAAGTGAAGGTCATTTTTCCAAATGCACCCCCCATAGAGAGCGTAGAGGGTGAGGTTTCTGTCCCCGACCACGAAGGAAAACTTCCATTATTGCCCTGTATTCATAATGCGGTTATGTCGGAGAATCCTTCGCATATGGCGAGAGCATACCTTGTTTCTTGGTATAGGGATTTACTTACTCAAAGGCGGCCTTTGATTGCACAAGAAGATAAACAGTTTGTTCTTGACCGTATAGTTGAAGAAATTAAAACAGTCTTTGGTGAAAAAGAAGATGTGTGGTTAGATTGGGATGAAAGAACAACAAGAAAACATGCTAAATTTACGGTTTTTAATAACTACAAAACACCAAACTGTAAAACAAAATTAATCCCAGAAGGGTATTGTATTGGCCGATGCTGGCGGTATCCTGATTTTTTGGATGGTGAATAAATGTTAATCATAGATAGTAGAGAAAAGGAAGGTTCAAAATTGGTTGGCCTTGTAGAATCAAAAGCAAAATCCCTTAATATTCCATACGAAAAGAAGTGGATTGAAATTGGAGACTATGTTTATGGCGACCTTTGTTTTGAAGCAAAATCAACAACAGATTTTCTTGGGTCAGTTATGTCTAAAAGACTGTGGACTCAAATAGATAACATGGATAGAGCCTACAAAACAAATATTGTGATTGTGTATGGTAGTATTGAAGAAGCCATATTCAATATCAAAAGATATAGCAAATCACAAATACGTGAACCTGCCAGAAGTATTATGCTAAAGAATAAATTCTTTGCCGCAATAGGTAGAATTACTTTAGATACAGACATTAAACCATTTTGGGTAAAGAGCGAAGAAGAAGCCTCCTCAATTATTACGGCGATTTGTAAAATGAAGCCGGTAGATAGGGAAGTGATTCGCCCAGAAATTTTTAAGAGAATCACAACAGATGATTTACGAATAGATATGCTAACTTGTATCAAGGGAGTATCTATTAAGAAAGCAAAAGCATTACTGAAAGAATTTGGTTCGGTAATGGAAATTGGTGAATGCTCAGAATTTGAAATTCAAGCAGTAGATGGTATAGGTGAAACCATAGCCAAAAGAATACTCGCCACATTAAATGCCGAAGAGAAGGTGAAAATATGAATGAAGAATTTGATGAAGAAGAATATATGAATGAATATACTGAAAATGTAGAAAAAGCAACACACATCTTACCGTCTATTGTAAGCGGTTTTATTGATGATGCCTGTAAGGTTTCTCACATGAATGAGATTCCTGCGGCACTTTCCTTTTTTACAATTTTAGGACAACTTGCGAAGGATTTTGTTTTGATACCGTCTGATATGCAAAGAGATGATACGAGAATACATTTTTTGCAGATTCAAACATCAGGAACTGGAAAATCAACACTATACAATTTTGTCGGCCCTGTGGCAAAGAGAACCTTTGAGGGTATTAACAAAAAGAATATCCACCCAACTAATTTACCTTTGGCTTCTTTAACAGGAGAGTTTGAGGGGCCAAAAGAATTTGATGTGATGTCTGTTGTTGATTATACCGATGCTGGTCTTTTATCCGATACAATAGAAGTAGAAAGAGAAGAAGAGAGAGAAAATGGAGAAGGAATGCGAAGAGTAAGAGTAATGGAAAGAGTTCCGGGAATTCTTGAAGGAAGCGGATTAGCACATTGGGATGAGTTTGAATATTCTGGTGTTTTCTCTACCTCGGAACATAAGAAAAGTGCAATTGTGTATTTGAATACTTTAATGAATACTCTCGCTGGCGAAAACTGGAAAATCAGTAAAAAATTAAAAGAGGGAGATATTCAATATACCTTATGTGAGCGTTCTGTTTTGGCTATGACATATCCACCAAAGAAACTTGAAGAAGTTATGACACATAAAGGTGTCCTTCAAAGAATGATTGTATATGTTTGGGATGTTCCTGATTTTATCCAAGATAAGATTAGAAAGGCTAGAATTATGCGAGCAGGTAAAATCGGTGAAATAAATCAACCGATTGATAAATATGTCAATGCTTTGCTCAAATTGTATGACTCTCTTCATAGAAGATATGAAGAGGTTGGTAGAGACTTAACTCAAACGATTCAATTTGCAGAAGATTTCAACGATGCTTACCTGTTTAGATATGAACAAATGCAAGCATTCATTGAAAGAGAAAAACCACAGGTGAGAGAAATTGCGAGCAACTTTACCACCCGTTTGCTTGATTCAATGATGAAGTTATCTGTTCTAAACTGTATCGCAGAAAGCCCTCAATACTCTAAAGATGAGGATAAGTTTATTGTGAACAGCCGCCATGTGTCTCAAGCGGCGTTTCTCATCCAAAACTGTTATA
>VMHT01176104.1_pt1 | contig 32394 bp, 40 predicted proteins | sample 4693611 | NCBI WGS metagenome assembly VMHT01 (sample SAMN12280063, study PRJNA550983) | marine metagenome | isolation source: seawater sampled from same location over 5 years 0.02-0.2 micron viral filtrate | place: USA: collected off the coast of southern California halfway between the port... ...
CAGTCAACTGGAGGCCGCTCAAACCTCTCAGACGGCAACGGAAGAGCAGAAAGCCGCGTTGGCAACGCAATTGGAAGCGGCCCAAACGGAAGCTACGTCTCTGCTGTCGGATATTACGGCGTTAGAGGGGCAGCGTGATACGTTAAAGGCGGATCTCACGGCGGCGGAGGCGACGGTTGGCACTCAAGGCACCACCATTACAGATCTGACCGACAGACTTTCAACGGCGAATACCAACATCGGCACTTTGCAGGAGCAACTTACTGCTGCAACGAACAACGTTTCGACGTTGGCTGGTCAATTGGAGGCTGCTCAAACCTCTCAGACGGCAACGGAAGAGCAGAAAGCTGCGCTGGCTGGACAGTTGGATGCGGCCCAGAAGGAAGCCACGTCTCTGCTGTCGGATATCACTACGTTAGAGGGGCAACGTGACACGTTACAGGCGGATCTCACGGCTGCACAGGACACAATTGGTATTCAGGAAACAACAATTGGCAACCAAGCCGAGGCGATTACCAAGCTGACTACGGATTTAAGCACAGCTAATCAGGACATTGGCAGTTTGAACCAGCAGTTGGGAACTGCGAATGAATCAGTAGCCGCGTTGGAAGGTCAACTGGAGGCAGCTAACAACTCGTTGACTGCTACACAGACGGAAAAAGATACGATTGCGGCTAATTTAGACACGGCGCGGGAAAATGCACGAGCCCTTACTGAAAGTTTGTCGGCTCGCACTAAGGAAAGAGACAACCTTCAAGTTAGTTTGAACGATACAAAAACTACGTTAAACAACACGGTAACGTTAGCCAACAAGCTGCAAACTAATTTGGATGCGTCTAACGCGGAGATAAACACTCTTGAAAATCAATTAGATACTGCGCAGGCAAATGTGGAATCACTAACGAATACTTTGACAGATGCTACTGCGTTACAAGAGCTTACTGAGGGTGAGAAACTAGCGTTACAAAATGATCTAACAGCTTCACAGAATGATGTGGCGGCTCTTACAGATACGTTAGCCTCTCGAACAACAGAGCGAGACGGGATTCAGAAACAGCTTACGGAAACGCAAGCAGAGTTAACGGCGAGCACGACGCTTACGGAAACCTTGCAGGGTAATTTAACCACGGCACAAGAGAACATCGCGGGACTGGAGTCTCAGTTGGGCGACAGTCAAACGTTGCAGCAGCTAACAGAAGAGCAACGCGCAGCGTTAGAGCAGACTTTGGCGGAAGAGCAGGCAAACGCTGCCTCGCTTGAGACGCAGCTAGGTGAGGTATCGTCGGCGTTTGACCTTACGCAAACGCAGTTAGACTTTGCGCAAGGGGCCACAACTTACGTCAACTCGCAGTTAGACCAGAACGTTGCGGAGGATGCGTTGGTCTCGGACTTGGTTACACGAGGATACACGGCGGATAACGCGCAAGCGTTGGTGAACGAGGTACAGCAAACACGGTTTGAGCAATCGGAGTTGGCTCGTATAACGGATGCTCGTAGGTCGGCGGCATATGTGCCGTTTGGAGCGGGACCAATTGGTGGGGAAGAAGACGAGCCTACCCCGGCACCGCAGCCTACCCCGGCACCGCAGCCTACCCCGGCACCGCAGCCATATCAACAGCCAGCCGCAGCATATCAGCCCCCAACCACTCAACCAGTGTATCAGGCTCCACAATTTGCTCCGTTTACTCGGGACGATGCGACCCCGATTGCGGGTGGTCCCGCTGTGGAGTTGGATCAGTTTGGGCAACCTGTTTTAAGTTTTGGTCCGACAGGGCGTCCTTTGGGCTCATATGTCACAATGCCTACTCAGGCAGGGCCTTTTGATCCATATTTGATGGAGATGCCTGAAGCGCCTACGTTTAACCCACAACAACCCGTTGTACGACCACCCTTCCCACAACAGCCTCAACCTGTTATAAATCAGGGTATAGGCGGATTAGGTAGAAAATAATGGCATATACAATTCAGAGTGGAGACACACTCAGCGAGATTGCTGAAAAGAATAACACATCTGTTGCGGAGATCATGGCCTCCAATCCACAGATTAGCGATGCAAACAAAATCCAAGCTGGTGCATCGTTGAATATTGCGAGTAAAGATTCTGGAAAATCTACATACTCAGGAAACTTTGGAACTTCTTCTGGTGGTAGTTCGCAAGAAGAGGCTCGCAAGGTTGTTGGGGATACTCGGGCTGCGGAGTTGGCAAAGGTACAACCAAAAACAACGCCGGGACAAGCTGCTCAAGAGGCCCGTAAGTATGGATATGTTGGGGGTATAGAATCCTTAAACCGAGACGAATTAACTGCGATGTCTCAAAAACAGTATGACCCCTTTAACACACAGGACATGGTTATTGGTGGTTTGTTGGGAGCGGTTATTCCCGGTGCTGGTTTGTTGTATGGAGCAGGACAGTATCTAGGTGCTGCGGAAGACCGCAAGGTTGCAGAACAACTGCTGCAACAAGAAAACTACCAGACAAAAGGTTTGTTTGGCACGGATTTGTTTAAAGGCGCGGACGCTGCGCAGTATGTTCCGGTGTACGATGAGAACGACCAGTTAGTTGGTTCTTTAGGATTGGATGCATCAGGGAATCCTCTTCGGTACTCTGGAGATCGGATGGCGGATTATCAGGGACTGGGCTCTGATTTAATTCAACCTCCTCCCCCGCCAGAGCCAAGTCGAGATAGAGATGACGGCCCGTCTCCGGTGTCCGCGGAAGCTGTGGGTGTGGATCCTGCGGCAACCACTCCAGCCGCGCCTAGCGCCCCGGGCAAGGTTCCTTTTGTACGATTACCCTCTGCATTAGACCAACCGCAGCCTAGACCCACGGGACAGGCGCTGACGCGGCCTACACAGTTGCCTCCTAACTTTGGACAGCCTCAACCTGCTCAACAGGGTGTTATGGGCACTGACGCGGCACTGAGAGACCAGCAGATGTATCCGTTTATGTACGGAACTCCGTACCAGAGACGCCCACAGAATATGATGTCATGAACCTACAGGCTCTTCCGGAAGAAGCGTTAAAAGAAATTCTATCGCTTACGGAAGCGAAGAAGAAGCTGGACTTGCGCGAAGTAGCGTCGGAAAAGTTCATGCCGTTTGCGCATCATGTGTATGAAAATTTTATCGAGGGTCGTCACCATCGGGTGATCTCCGAAAAACTTGAACGCGTTGCACGAGGCGAACTCAAGCGACTTATAATTAATATGCCCCCGCGTCACTCTAAGTCAGAGTTTGCTAGTTTCTTGATGCCTGCGTGGTTTTTGGGCCGCAACCCAAAGCTCAAGATCATTCAGGCTACGCACAACACGGAGCTTGCGGTTAGGTTTGGTCGTAAGGTTCGGGACTTAATCGACGATCCTGCGTACAAAGAGATCTTTCCAGACACGAATTTAAAGGAGGACAACAAGGGTGCGGGTAAGTGGCAGACGGATAAGGGCGGTGAATACTTTGCTGCGGGTGTTGGCGCGGCTGTTACGGGCCGTGGTGCGGATCTTTTCATAATTGATGACCCTCACTCGGAACAGGATGCCTTGAGTGAAAGTGCGTTTGATAACGCGTATGAGTGGTACACATCCGGTCCTCGACAGCGTTTGCAGCCGGGTGGGGCTATTATCTTAGTTATGACGCGCTGGGGTAAGAAAGATTTGACTGGTCGTTTGATGGCTGCACAAGGCGGCGATGTGATGGCGGATCAGTGGGAGGTTGTGGAGTTCCCTGCGATTCTACCTAGCGATAAACCGTTATGGCCTGAGTTTTGGGAGAAATCGGCGTTACTGTCCATCAAAGCATCTTTGCCTGTCGGCAAGTGGAACGCTCAGTGGCAGCAGAACCCTACGGCATCTGAGAGTGCGATTGTAAAACGCGAGTGGTGGCAAGACTGGGATCGGGAGCAGATACCCGCGATCAAGTATATTGTGCAGGCATACGACACAGCGTTCTCGAAAAAAGAAACTGCGGACTATTCTGCTATAACCACTTGGGGAGTATTTACTCCTGATGACGGTGGCCCTGATAACATCATACTTATGGACGCCCGAAGGGGGCGTTGGAATTTCCCTGAACTAAAGGAGATTGCCTATGAAGAGCACGAATACTGGGAGCCAGACATGGTTGTGGTCGAAGCGAAAGCGACGGGTACACCGCTCATTGACGAGTTGCGGCTTCGCGGTATTCCAGCGCTGGGCTTTTCACCGGGCAAGGGAAATGATAAGGTAACGAGAATGCACATGGTCGCTCCGCTGTTTGAAGCGGGAATAGTGTGGGCACCTATGCACGAGAAGTTTGCGGACGAGGTGGTGGAAGAGGTAGTTTCATTTCCTAATGGCGATCACGATGACTTTTGTGATAGCATGACGTTAGCATTGATGCGCTTTCGGCAAGGAGGGTTTCTTTCTTTGCGGGGAGAAGAGGAAGAGGATAGCTTGTACGCACCTCGTAAACGGGAGTATTACTGATGGCATTACCACCAAACATGGTTGTACCGGGCCTAGACTTAGACAACACAGAGGGTCTTCCGGATGTCGAAGTAGACGTGCCCAGCCCAGTAGATTTCACTGGGGGTGCCGAAGTAATTGATGACGGGCAAGGCGGAGCGATTGTGCAAGCCATGTCTGAAATGGAAGATCAGGGCGTTGAGGTTGAGATAATTGATCACGACGCTAACCTTGCGGAGTTTTTAGATGATGGCGTTCTTGGGGAAATTAGTAGCGAGCTTGTGGGCCTCTATGAAGAGGATTACGACTCTCGTAGTGAGTGGGAAGAAACTTATACAAAAGGCTTGGACCTTCTTGGTATCAACTCTGAAGAGCGGTCTCAACCGTTTGAAGGCGCTAGTGGGGTTACGCACCCGTTAATTAGCGAAAGCGTTACACAGTTCCAAGCGCAGGCGTACAAGGAAATGTTGCCTGCGGGTGGCCCAGTTCGCACTCAAGTTATTGGTTTGCAGGACCAAAAGCGCGAGGATCAGGCCCAGCGCGTTAAGCATTATATGAACTACCAGATTATGGAAGAGATGGAAGAGTACGATCCGGGCATGGATCAGATGCTGTTTTACCTTCCTTTGTCTGGTTCGACCTTCAAAAAAGTATATTTTGATCCGCTGAAGGGTCGCGCTGTGGCAGAGTTTTTACCTGCACAAGATCTAGTGGTATCGTATTCCGCTACCGATTTGGCGACGGCTCCTCGTGTGACACATGTTTTGAAGATGACAGACAACGACGTGCGTAAGATGCAAGTGTCTGGCGTGTACATGGACGTTGATTTATCGGGCTCTGGAGACCCAGACGAGGATGAGGTAGACCAGAAGGTAAATAAGCTACAAGGCATCTCACGGGGCTATACAGACGATATCAGAACTATTTTAGAGATGCACTGCGATCTCGACATTGAGGGTTTTGAGGATGCAGATCCCATGGGTGAGCCCACGGGCATCAAGCTCCCTTACATTGTGACGATAGACAAAGACAGTAATCAGATCTTAGCTATCCGCAGGAACTATGCAGAGATGGATCCGCTTCGTAAGAAGCGTCCGTATTTTGTACATTACAAGTTTCTTCCGGGTCTAGGGTTTTACGGTTTTGGTTTGATCCACATGATAGGGGGCCTTGGTCGTGCCGCTACAAGTATTCTACGTCAACTTATTGATGCGGGAACTTTGGCGAATCTCCCAGCAGGATTCAAGGCGAGAGGGGTTCGGGTTCGAAACGATGACGAGCCTTTGCAACCCGGGGAATGGCGGGACATAGATGCGCCCGGTGGCAACATACGGGACTCATTAATCCCGTTGCCATACAAAGAACCCTCGGGGACTTTGGCGCAACTGCTGGGTGGTTTGATTGAGGATGGACGTAGGTTCATTTCTATCGCTGATCAGCAAGTCAATAACATGAGCGCGGACACTCCTGTGGGCACGACGGTGGCTATGTTGGAGCGTGGCATGAAGGTTATGTCCGCTATCCACAAACGTCTGCACTATTCGCAGAAGAATGAGTTTCGTTTACTAGCCCGTATTTTCAAAGAAAACATGCCCCCTGAATATCCGTATGAGGTTGCGGGTGGTTCGGCTGCGATTAAGCAACAGGATTTCGACGACAAGATTGATGTCTTGCCAGTTAGTGATCCCAACATATTCTCCATGGCGCAACGCGTTACGCTGGCTCAGACTCAACTCCAACTGGCTCAGTCTAATCCACAGATGCACAATCTTCACGCTGCATATCGTAGGATGTACCAAGCGCTTGAGGTCCAGAACATTGATGAGATCTTGCCCCCACCCCAAGAACCTCAACCGATGGATCCCGCCATGGAGAATGCCAAAGCTCTTATGGGCGAAATTCTACGGGCATTTCCAGAGCAGAACCACGAAGTACACATTGAGATCCACATTATGTTTATGAAGACGCCTATTGTGGCAACGTCTCCACAGATCATGGGATCGTTTATGTCTCACATTCAGGAGCATGTCAGTATGCTTGCGAAGAAGCAGGCTATGGACGAGGTCAAGCAAGCGTTAAGTGGGGCTAAGATGATGGCGAATGTAGGAGCGGTCAGCCAAGGGTCAGTGTTGGAGTATGAAAAACAATTACAACAAGACTTGCAAAATCAGCAGGAAGTTGAAAACCTAGTTGTACTATACCAACAGAAGATCATGGCGGACGTATTAGCTCGTTTGATGCCTGAGAATCCGAACGAGCCTGATCCGTTAGTAGCTATTCGGATGCAGGAACTAGAGCTACGGAAGCAGAAACAAGGTCAGGATGCGGTGAATGACGCTGCTAAACTTGAGCTAGAGATGAACAAGATCGAGCAGCGTGATCGTTTAGACAACGCTCGCATGGACTTGCAGGAAGAGATTGCCGATGACCGCAATGCGGTCAACAGAGAGCGGATAGCAGTCAATGCTGAAATTCAGCAGATGGCGATGCAACGGAGGGGATAATGCCCTTAAAATCAGGCAAATCACAAGGTGTTGTCAGTCAAAACATTAAGACAGAAATGGCTGCTGGAAAACCGCAAAAACAGGCGGTTGCTATTGCTTTAAGCAAAGCGGGTAAACGTAAATATTCTTCTGGCGGTACGGTTAATAAAAGGTTTAGTCCGATATCCCGACCCCAGAGGTTTGTCGGGGTGTTTTAGTTATGATTGAAGTGTTAGCTTTAGCTGGTGCGGTTACCAAGATAGCTGGCGGAATTAGTTCGGCTGTTCAAGCTGGTAAAGATATGAACAGTCTTATGCCGCATTTTGGAAAACTTGCTAAGTTAGAAGCCGATATTAATCTTGCTGAAAAGGGCAAGCACAAAGGGCCGCTGGGAAGACTAACTTCCAGCGAAGAAGAAGGCTTTGCCATAGCACAGGCGAAGATGGCCCACAAAGAAGCTCAGAATTTATTAAGAGAAACGTGTATGTTGTACGGTCCACCGGGCATGTGGGACTTGGTTGTTCGAGAGCAAGCTGAAGCTAGAAGACGCCAGAAAGACGAATTAGAGGCGAAGGCTGCGGCTAGGGACAGGTTGTTTTGGGGGCTCTCGTTGACGATGGGGGTTGTCGTTTTTCTTGGCGGATTTGCACTTATGATATATACTGCGGACAAACTAGCAAACGGGTAGGCCATGGAAAAAATTCTTGCTTGGAAGATTATGCCACGTCTAATGATGTTGGTCATGACAATAATGTACATTCGTGTTTTGGAGTGGGGGATGAGTCTTGACGACTTGTCAACACAACAAAGTGCAATGATATCAATATGTTCTGGGGCCCTTACAGGAGCCTTCGCGGTGTGGCTGGGGTCTGAGAAATGAGTATTTTTACCGCTGCATTAGGACCAATAGCCGACCTCGCGGGAAGCTGGCTAAAGGGTAAAGCAGACAAAAACGCTGCGGACGCACGACTCAAACTTACTGAGGCCGAGGCGAAAGCGAAAATATTATTGTCGAAGGAAACAAGCGTTGCCGACTGGGAGCGCATTATGGCAGAGGGCGCTAAGTCTAGCTGGAAGGACGAATGGTTCGTAATTGTCCTGTCGATACCATTAATCTTAGCGTTCATTCCCGGTGCTGAAGGCTGGGTTGATCGTGGGTTTGAGCAGCTTTCTAAAGCGCCCGACTGGTATTTTTATAGCCTTGGAATTGCAATTTCAGCGAGTTTCGGTGTGCGCGGGGCGCAAGCCTTTTTTAAAAGGAAGTGACATGAAAAAGAATTGGGAAGCGTTTTTTGAAATGCTGATTCATCACGAAGGCGGATTCACTGATGACACTAGGGATTCTGGAAACAAAAAAGGTGATGGTCACGGTAATGAGGGTAGCACCATGTTGGGGGTTACGGCGTACAACTGGGCGCGATACACTGGCAAGCCTGCACCAAAAGAGGTTATGCGGAAGCTGACGAAAGAAGATGTAAAGCCTCTGTACAAGAAAAACTACTGGGATGCTGTTAAGGCCGATGATCTGCCTTCTGGCTGCGATGTTTCGGTGGCGGATCTTTGTGTGAATGCGGGGCCGGGACGAGCCGCCAAGATACTACAGCGTGTTGTTGGTGCGACTGCGGATGGAGCTATTGGACCTAAAACACTGTCAATGGTACACGACTTTGATCCCAAGGATATTCTGCATAAATACTATGATGGTCGGGAAGGGTTTTATCGATCTTTAAACGATTATAAGGTGTATGGTAGAGGTTGGTCTCGTCGCAACAAGGAAACTCTTGAAAAAGCACTGGAGCTTTTAGATGGCTAAGAAGAAAAAGAAGTCGTTTACGAAAGAACAACTACGTCGTTTTATGGAAGGCGAGTCTGCGTATGAGGCTATGGGCGGCACTAAAAGTCCAAACGCTGGCAAACAACAATTTATGTCGCAAGAGGTAGAAAAACTTCTGCGTAAAAATCCGGAGATCTTTGAAGACATGGATACGGAAAAATATAGACGCGGTGGTACAATCGCTCCTAAGACCCCAAAGATACCCAACGATCCGGATATGCCCACTTCGATGGGTGGCACTAAAACATTTCAAATGCCTTACAAAAGAAATATGTCTAAAAAATTAGGCACCAAAAAACTTCCTGTTGGGAAACCGCCGCCCGATAGAATGCTGCCCCCTATGTTAAGTACCCGTAAAAATGGTAAGGGAACTCTTGAGAACTTTGAGGGCAGCTTTAGATCAGGTGGCGAAGTCCGCGCTGCCGATGTCCGTGATAACCCTAAACGTGGGAAGTGTTACTAATGACAACAATTATGATCAGTGTGCTTCCTGACGGGATGCCCGTAGATAAAATGGAAAGCGATGACGACGGTAAAAGTTGTCCTCTCCCAACGCAAGATGAAGACTTAAATCAAGAAAACAAAGACATTGCGATTGCGGAGTATGAGTACGGCGATGCGATGACGGATGCCGAGTGCGGAAACTGTGGGATGTATAATCAAACAGAGGACATGCTTGCTTGCATTGGAGACGACTCTGGAAATCTTGGGTATTGCCAATTGCTAAAGTTTTCATGTATGAGTGAAAACACATGTAGCGAGTGGGTAGAAGGTGGTCCGATCACATCTGATTCACAAGAGGAATACAAGGATAATCTATAGTGGATGTTGTTGACTTTGCAAAACATGTGTATAGGTTGTTGAGAGAGCGTGAAAACGATATTGGGCGTTCATTAGTTAACGGGTCTGCCAAAGACTGGGAGACTTATAAGATGATGGTGGGAGAGGTACGGGGACTCTCTTTTGCCAGAGAAGAAATAAAGTCCCTGCTGGAGAACAACGCTGACGATGTCGAAGACATTATATCTTCCTGATCACGTCGCGCAGAAAATGAACAAAGAAAAGGTGGACTCATCGTCTGCTTCTTCCGAAGTTGGTAGCGCGTATGTAGATACTCAAGATCGAGTGCTAGAGCCTTCGCTTCTTGATAAATCCCTTCTTGATCGATTACCCCAGCCCACAGGGTGGCGCATTTTGGTAATGCCGTATCAAGGAACAATTAAAACAAAAGGTGGATTGCACCTTCCCGACGAGGTTCGAGAAAGAGAAACTGTTGCTACAGTTGTAGCATACGTTCTTAAACTGGGGCCATTGGCGTATAGCGATAAAAAGTATGGCTCTGCTTGGTGTGAAGAGGGGCAGTGGGTTTGCATTGGTCGATATTCTGGTTCCCGATTTAAGATCGATGGGGGAGAAGTTCGCATTATTAACGATGACGAGGTGATTGCAACAATACTGGAGCCTGATGATGTCAAACACGTCTGAAGAAATTGAAGAAGAGATTGAGGTAGTCATTGAGGACGAGGCTCCAGAAGAGGAGTCCCAATCCGCTGAATCGGCAGAGAATCAACCGGAAGTAATTGTGGAAGAGGAATCTGAAAACACAGGTTCTGACGAAGAGCTTACCGATTACAGTAAAAACGTTCAGAATCGGATCAAAAAATTAACAGATAAGTACCGTAAGGAAGAGCGCGATAAACAGGAAGCGCTCCGCCTGACTTCTCAGTTAATGGAAGAAAACAAAAAGATGAAGGACCGTTTAAAACTTTTGGACCGAGGTTATGTTCAAGAGTACGGAAACCGTCTTAGCATCGAAATGAACGCAGCAAAAATAGCTTACAAAGATGCTGCGGATCGAGGCGACAGTGATAAGCAACTGGAGGCTCAAGAAAAACTTTCTCGGTTAAACTCTGAAATGGAGCGTCATAGGCAGGCTAAAGCCCGGGTAGAGCGTGAGGCAAAACAACCTGTCCAGCAGCAAGCTGCTCCCGTCGCCGCTCCCCCTCCTCCTCCAAAACCAGACCCTAAAGCCGAGGCTTGGGCGCAGAAAAACGAATGGTTTGGGAGTGATCGAATGCTCACTTCTGCAACGTATGCTATTCACGCTACGCTTATTGAAGACGAAGGGTTTGACCCGGGGAGCGATGAGTATTATACTGAAATAGATCGTCGGTTGCGTGTGGAGTTTCCACACAAGTTTCAGACGGCTAAGAAAACGGGGGAAAGAAGTCAGGTCGCATCCGCTGCTTCTTCCGCATCCCGCAGCACTAAATCGGGGCGCAGGTCGGTGAAACTGACGCCTTCTCAAGTTGCGATTTCAAAGTCGCTTGGCGTTCCACTTGAAGAATACGCTAAATTTGTAAAGGATTGAGATCATGGCTGACAGAACACCCCGCAAAAATAACACGCGAGAAACAGAATCGCGCAGAAAACCATGGGCACCGCCCAGTCACCTTGAGGCACCTACTCCACCAGATGGGTATGTGCATCGCTGGATACGCGTTTCAATGCGCGGCGAAGAAGACAAAATGAATGTCAACGCCAAGCTGCGAGAAGGATGGGAACCCGTCCGTAAAGATGAGTATCCTGATTATGAAGCCCCGACTATTGACGATGGTCGTTATGAGGGAGTGATTGGTCAAGGCGGACTGATGTTGTGCCGTATACCTGAAGAAACAGTAGCAGAAAGAACTGCATATTACGGGGGCAGAACCCGCGAACAAATGACTGCCGTTGATCAGGATCTTATGAAGGAGTCACATCCTTCCATGCCTATCAGTAACGATAGGCGTAGTCGTGTATCATTCGGAGGATCTCGTAGAGACTCCGATTAACTTATAGAAGGATTGCTACTATGGCAAATACTAACGGTGCCTTCGGACTTCGTCCGATTGGTGTAGTCGGTCAGGCTGCAAACACCACTGGTATGACCGAGTATCGCATCGCCTATGGGAACACAAACGCGATTTACCAAGGTTCTCCCGTAATTCCGCTGTCAACAGGCTTTATTGATATTGTTGGCGCGGCTGCTGGTGGAACCGTAGGTTTATTAGGTGTTTTCTGGGGTTGCGAATACGTTTCGTCTACCACTGGTGAGAAGATTTTCTCAAATCACTGGCCCGGTTCTGGCGCGGATTCTAATCATCCCGTCGTAGCCTTCGTGTATGACAACCCAATGCAGACATTTATTATCGCATCAGACGCTTCATTAACCAGTGAAGCAACTGCTCGCGGTCATGTGTTTGCAAATGCAAACTTTGGAACAGCTACATCTGGCGTAACAGCCACAGGTATCTCGTCCGCTAAGTTAGCTGTCGGCACAATCGCCGCCACCGCAGCATTGCAACTTCGTATCGTCGGTATCCAAGACGACCCGGAGAACAGCGATTTCACTGCTGCTGGCATCCCGTTAATCGTTCGACTGAATAACAGTTTCAATTCCGCCAATGGCGCGATTGTTGCTGGTACTCCGTCAACCACTGGCGTATAGGGGGTCTAAAGAATGGCTATTTCTCGCGCACAACTAGCGAAAGAGCTAGAACCGGGCCTCAACGCGTTGTTTGGTATGGAGTACAGCAGGTACGAAAACCAACACGCAGAGATCTACACAACAGAATCTTCTGATCGAGCATTCGAAGAGGAAGTGATGTTGAGTGGGTTCGGAGCGGCACCAACCAAATCGGAAGGTTCTGCGGTCAACTTTGACGACGCTAACGAAGCATACACTGCTCGTTACAACCACGAAACTATCGCGTTGGCCTTCTCTATAACAGAGGAAGCTATCGAAGACAATCTGTATGATCGTCTTGGTTCGCGTTACACTCGTGCGTTGGCTCGCTCAATGGCACACACAAAGCAGGTTAAAGCTGCTGCGGTTCTCAACAACGCCTTTACAGGTGGTGCGAACGCAGGCGGTGACGGCGTTGCATTGTGTGCAACTAACCACCCTCTTACTAACGGTGGTACGTTTGCCAACACTCCAGCAACAGCAGCAGATTTGAACGAGACATCTCTTGAAGATGCCCTTATCAATATTGCTGGTTTTGTTGATGAGCGCGGTTTGAAAGTTGCTCTACGCGGCACGAAACTCCTTATCCCACGTCAACTGCAATTCGTTGCAGAGCGTTTGATGGTTTCAAACCTACGCGTAGGTACAGCGGACAACGACACAAACGCAATCCGGTCTATGGGAATGTTGCCTGAAGGCTATGCCGTCAACGACTTCTTCACTGACCCGGATCACTTCTTTGTTATGACTGACGCACCTCGTGGTATGATCCACTTTGAGCGTTCTGCTTTGTCAACAAACATGGAAGCCGACTTTGATACCGGAAACATGCGGTTCAAAGCTCGTGAGCGCTACAGCTTTGGGTTCTCAGACCCACGTTGTGTTTACGGTTCCCCCGGAGCCTAAACTGTGCTATGTTACTGAGGTAGGTACTTTTCATACCTCCTCCCTGTTAGACTGGGGCTACTTCGGTAGCCCCTTTCTTTTTGTTCAAATGTCATGTATTGTTCTGGTATCCCTGACAGTCGCACGGTGCGGCTGACATTTGCCAAGACAGGAGATCTTCATGGCTAACTCAACTTTTTCAGGCCCAATCCGGGCAGGGAACATCCGAAACACAACAGGAACTACTGTAGGCGAGAACATCGCTAACGTAGGCTACGTTGTAATGATGCAAACACACACAATGGATCTTTCCGGTGGAGCGATTGCAGCAGGCGCAACCGACATGGTTATTCCAGCGAACTCCAAGATTATTGATTGTATCGTGGACTTGTCTACGGCTGCGAATGCTACCACTAACTTGAGCGTTGGTGATACCGTTGGCGGGGCGACTACAATTCTTAACACGCTTGCCACAGGTACAACTGCGGGACTCAAGACTGTAACCACACAAGGCGGTGGTACAGGGGAGTGGGCAAACACAGGAACGGCGGATCTAAAGCTGACCGTTACTAACAGCGTAGCGACCACGGCGGGTGTAGCTGTGATTACTATTCTGTATGCGCAGGCTTACAACACTGTAATCCGTCCATAAGGGGGTTCACACATGGCTGGCTCAGACATTACAGCGTATAATTATGCGCAAGGTTCAGCGGCGGCTCTTATAGGGCCGTCGAGATCCAGACTTCAGGCCGTAAACATATACGCCGAAGCAGCAGGCTCTTTTACTCTTACTAATGGTAATGGTGGCGCTACGTTGTTGGTTCAGAAGTTTCCCGTTGGAATGAACGAAGTGTATATTCCGGAGAACGGTATGCTGTTTACGTCGGGAGTGTATGTCTCTGCGTTTACGGGGTCGAATAACGAACTGACAATTCTTTTAGCATAGGACGGACTCATGGCTAAAATTGATAAAGCCAAGATGAAGTGCAACAAGCCTAAACGTCAGATATCTGGCGGTAAAAAGTCTGTTGTTAAAGCATGTGCCAAAGGCAAAGAAAAGATCATTCGTTTTGGCGATGCCAAGATGTCCATTAAAAAATCTAATCCTAAACGGCGCAAGTCGTTTAGGGACCGTCATGGTTGTGATAAGGGTACATTAGATAAACTAAAGGCCAAGTATTGGTCATGTAAGGCTTGGTAATGAAAGTCGATTTTAATAACTTAGCGTCTGTAATTACCATTGGTCTGTTATGCTGGGGTGCGTTGCAGCTGTATCATCTTAAAGCGGACACCGCGGTAATTACCTACAGGGTCGGTGCAAACTATGACATGATTAAACCAATGTGGCAGGATTTTTTGGTACGGAGTGCACGGTACAATGAGCATAAGCAGAACATCAATGCCGTTCCAGATATCCAAGCCTCCAGAGGGTCGAACTAATGGCAAAGAAAAAGTCAAAAAAAGACGCGTGTTACCGAAAGGTAAAAGCTCGGTACAAGGTTTGGCCCAGCGCTTACGCCTCGGGGGCCCTGTCCAAGTGCCGAAAAGTAGGGGCCGCAAACTGGGGAAACTCTACTAAAAAAGCAGCGGATGGGGGTTTAATTACCGCGGTAGACAACCCTAAACGTCCTGCTCGTAACCGTTACAAGAACGGCGGGATGATTGCTTCGGGCTGCGGTTGCGTTGAGGAAAGCAGACGCAAAAGTACGAGGACGTTCTAATGGCGGAAAAGAACTCCTTGCGTAAATGGTTTTCTCAAAACAACGGAAAAGGTTGGATTGATTGTAAAACTGGTAAACCTTGTGGTCGTCAAAAGGGGGAGAAACGAAAAGGTTATCCCGCTTGTCGTCCCACGAAAGCGCAATGTACGTCTGCTGCAAAAAAGAAGAAGTCTTCCAAACGTATTAGTTGGAAGAATAAGAAGGCCAATGGTGGCTTGGTAAGAGTGTTTTGATAACCGAAAGGAGTATGCTATGAAAGATCTTAGCGGAGACGGAAAAGTTACTAAAAAAGATGTGTTGATTGGTCGTGGCGTGATTGAAAAAAAGAACGGCGGCATGGTTAAGAAAGGCTACATGGGCGGCGGCATGGTCAAGAAAGGCTACAAAAACGGCGGCTGTGTAATGGCGGGTCGCGGTGTTCGTGACACAAAGTTGGTGTAGATAATGACAACTTCAGGATCAAGAGATTTTAACCTCGATGTCGGTGAGATAATTGAGGAGGCGTATGAGAGGTGCGGACTGGAAGTTCGCACTGGGTATGATGCTCGGACAGCGCGGCGGTCTCTAAACCTGATGTTTGCGGACTGGGCGAACAGAGGTTTAAACCTCTGGACCGTGGCGCAAGGTACGACTGACTTGGTGCAAGGCACATCCACCTATACGTTGACGGCGGATGTCGTAGGTATGTTGGAGATGGTCTTGCGCAGGGACGGGACGGATTACGAAGTCGAGCGTATTAGTCGCGGCGATTATCTTACGTTTCCGAACAAAACCGATCAAGGCCGTCCGTCACAGTTTTACTTCAATAGGCAGATCGACCCCGTTATAACTTTGTGGCAAACACCTGAAAACTCTACGGACCAGTTGATCTACTATTATGTTCAAAGGATCGAGGATGCCGATGCGTTGGTCAACACTACTGATATGCCTTTCCGTTTTTATCCTTGTATGGTTGCTGGTTTATCCTACTACCTTTCTATGAAACGTGCTCCAGAACGGATACAGATATTAAAAGCGGTATATGAAGAAGAGTTTCAACGTGCCGCGGAAGAAGACGAGGACCGAGTTCCGTTGAAGTTACAGCCAAGTGCTAGGTATTTGAGGGTCTAATGTCGTTTGCTTCTAACAAAAACGCTTGGGGTATTTCGGACAGGTCCGGGTTTCGTTATCGTTTGCGGGACATGAAGCAGGAGTGGACAGGTGCGTTGGTGGGGCCAGATGAGTTTGAGCCGAAGCACCCGCAGCTATATCCTCCGAGAGTTGGCCCTGATCCACAAGCCTTGCGCAACCCTAGACCGGAAAGTGGTCTGGCTGAACAACGCGCTCTACAGTGGGGATGGAATCCGGTGGGTTTTAACTACCAAGAAGGCTTGTCTCCGCCCAACAATTTAGTAGCTGTGGGTTCGGTTGGCACAGTGGAGATCAACACATGACGATGACATATGGGCAGCTAAAGCAGGCTATTAAGGATTACACTGAGTATGAAGAAACAGGGTATGTAACGAACATACCGTTGTTTATTCGTCTGTCTGAGGAGCGAATACTTAAAAGTGTGCAGTTAAGTTTGTTTCGAAAAAACGCTACTGCTACGACCAACTCGGGCAGCGCCGCCGCTCAATACATTAAAGTGCCAGCGGACTTCCTTGCTCCGTTTTCGTTAAGTATGACCGGGTCAAACGGCGACAAGTTTTTTGTGGAGTTTAAAGACCCGAGTTTTGTGCAGACGTACACCCCGGATCCCACGACTACGGGGGAGCCGAAGTATTATTGCCAGTTTGATGTTGATAACTTTTTGATGGCCCCGACGCCTAACGCGGCGTATACGGCGGAGCTTCACTATTTTTATCGTCCTCGGAGTATAACCGAAGGAGATGATAGTGGTACAACGTGGTTAAGTCAAAACGCTGAAATGGCTTTGTTGTATGGCGCATTGATCGAGGCGTACATCTATATGAAGGGCGAGCCCGACGTTATGCAGATGTATACGCAGAGGTTTCAGGAGTCGATACTGGGTATTAAACTTTTGGGTGAGGCCAAGGAAACTACGGACGAGTATCGCACTGGTAAAGTTATAAGGGCGAAACAATGACACTAGCAGCATTTGACTTACCCCGCAAAGACGCGGTAGTATCGGTACGAACAACAAGCAATCGTGGGTTCAACCCAGACGAGCTTGCAGAGCAATGTGTAGAAAAGATTATTTCGATATCTGATTCTGCCCATCCAGCGATCCAAGAACAAGCAAAGGCTTTTTCCCGTCATGTGGAAACAGTCATTGCGTACTACCTGAGACAAGCTATTCACAGCGATAGGACAACTGTGTATAATGCGATTAAAGATGCTGGCAACCCTGAACTGGCAGAATTGATAAGGAGACTTTAAATGGCCTTTAGTGGAAACTACATGTGTACGTCTTTCAAGAAAGAATTGATGACCGCTACGCACAACTTTACGAACGGAACTGGCGACACATTTAAGCTCGCCTTGTACGACAATAACGCGTCATTCAACGCAGCTACAACTGACTACACAAGCTCAAACGAGGTTGGTAACTCAGGCACATATAGCGCGGGTGGCGGAACGTTGGTGAACGTAACGCCTACATCGTCGGGCACTACGGCGTTGACAGACTTCTCGGACCTTACGTTTACGTCAGCTACGATTACAGCGCGTGGTGCTTTGATCTACAATACTACTGCGGGAGCAGCATCTGGAACGACTAACTCCGTCGTGATTTTGGACTTTGGTTCAGATAAATCTTCTTCGGCTGGAGATTTTCAGATTGTTTTCCCAACAGCGGACGCGAGTAACGCAATCATCCGCATAGCATAAGCGAGTGCGACTATGGCTGTTTTAAAGAACAGGGCAAAAATGTCCACCAGTACCACGGGTACTGGTACAATAACTCTGGGTTCTGCTCTTTCAGGCTACCAAAGTTTCACCGCTGCGGGTTTAACCACAGGGGCGATAACGCGGTATACGATCCAAGATGGCGTAAACTGGGAAATTGGGCTTGGGACTTATACCACCTCGGGCACTACATTAACTCGAACTCCGAGTGAAAGTTCCAGTGGTGGCTCTGCGATTTCTTTAAGCGGAAATGCGGAAGTCTTTATTACTGCGGCTGCGGAAGACGTAAGCCCTTTATACGACGCAAATTTTGTTACGCAAACCACTTCAAGTTATAATGGTCCGAGTGCCACGGGCACAGATGCGATAGCCATTGGCCTTGATGCATTAGCTTCGGGCACACGTTCTGTTGGTATCGGTGCGTTGGCGACGGGAACCAATGTGGGGGCGATAGCTTCGGGTAACGGGGCTGTAGCACTTGGTGGCTCTAATGCGTCGGGGACAGAAGCGTTTAGTGCGAACAACTCACGCAACGATGCGACGTTTGGATCGACAGGGGCTAACTCCGTTACTCTTGGGTATCAATCCAGAGCACAAGCCACATACTCTATTGCGATTGGATACGCCGCTATTGCGGGAGGACAATATGGAATAGCGCTAGGGTTTAGCCGCGCCAATGGGGAACAATCTTTTTCTATAGGTCAAAACGCTTCGACGGCATCTGGCGAAAATACTATTGTTATTGGTAAAGCGATTAGTTCCAGCGTAGATAATGAAATAGCTATTGGCGGCACTGGGAATACAATCAAGCTGTTCAATGCTTACACCCTACCAACGTCGGACGGCGCGGCGGGAACTGCTCTTGTTACGAATGGCTCGGGCGCTTTGTCTTTTTCTGCGGTTGGCGCAGCACTTTACGATGCAAACGAAAGTAGTCCATCAGCACAACCAAGCGCAACTGGCGCAAACGCAATTGCTATTGGGGATCGGGCTACTGCTTCAGGAAGCAAGGCAATTGCTTTAGGTTGGGGCCAGTCTCAAGGTTATCATTCCATGAGTGGCCCTATTGGAAATTATCTAAGTACTTATGGCGCAATTGCTGATCATTCTTTAGCAATTGGTAGTGAGGCCAAAGCTAGTGGTTCATACGGTGTTGCTTTAGGCCGAAGCGTAGTTGCTTCAGGATCGCAGTCTTTAAGTTTAGGTTATGGTGGTACAGCATCAGCTATAAATGCAGTGGCAATTGGTGATAGCAACACGGCATCTCATGCTAATGCGATTGTCATCGGTGATAGCGTTCAGTCTACTACTACGAATGAGGTAAGCATTGGTGGTACAGCCGACACAGTACGCATTTCTGAAAGCTACACCTTACCAACGTCGGACGGCTCGGCAGGAACTGCGCTTGTCACAAATGGTTCGGGCGCACTTTCATTCTCTTCAGTGGGTGCTGATCTTTATGCTGCTAACGATGTAAATGCTACTGCACCTTCTGCTACAGGCGACAACTCAGTGGCAATTGGTCCTAGTTCTGAAGCTAACGCTGCTGATGCAACAGCCTTTGGTTACAGGTCTGAGGCAAAAGCAAGTAAGGCAGTTGCTATTGGAGAAGGCCGTGCTGGAGGAACTAGTGCAACATCAATATCAATAGGTACTACTAGCACAGCTTATGGCGCAACAGGTAGTAACAGTGTAGCAATTGGTAATCAGGCAAAAGCTACAAATGCTCATGCAATTGCTATTGGTAGAGATAATATATCATCAGGGTCGCAAACTTCTATTGCTATTGGTCAATCCAACAACGTTACGGGAATGCGTGGCGTAGCGATAGGCTCTGATAATACCGTTAGTGGGTTAATTGCACACGCCTATGGAGCGGCTAACACAGTTAGTGGTCAGTATGCCGTTGCCTTTAACAGAAGCAATGACGCGGCTTCAAACTATTCTTTTGTTTCTGGTTATTATGCTGACTCTCACGGTGTAAAAGGCCGTCTTGCTAGAGGTACTGGTGGTTTATCTCTAAATGGAACTAAAGGTGATGCACAATACGGGCTTCTTGTTTTATCTAAAAACACAACAGATGCCACACAGACGGCCCTCTCAACTGACACGCTTACCGCAGGCAGTGACAACCAGCTTGTTGTTCAAAACAACGGAGCCGTTGCGTTTCATGGTACTATTGTTGCTAAACAGGCAAGCAGTTCAAATGTTGCAGCGTGGGAAGTAAAAGGTCTTATGCACAACGTAACAACCGCAACACTCGTTAACTCGGCAATCACTGTGATTAATAACGCTCCGGGGTGGGGTCTTGCTATTTCGGCAGATACAACAAATGATGCGGTACAATTTCTTGTCACGGGCGCAGCAGTAAACATTTCTTGGGTGGCAACAATACACTCGTCTGAAGTAATTCGTAGCTAAAGGAGAAATAAAATGGCTATACAACATAATATCACAGAAGGTGCAAGTCAGTACGGCATTGCATTTGACGACGCATACTACCGTATTGTTACAGCAAATGTAACGCGGCAACGTGGCACTGACCCAAAGTTTTCGGTTATGATCGACTTGTCGGCATACGCAACTAACTCGCCCACGGACGATACTCGTGAGGTAGATTTCAAGCGCTACAACGCAAACCTGACCGATGTAGAAGCGAAATCAGGTTCTACTTTTCTCGATAAGTGTTATGCTTGGGTCATGGACCAAGATGATATGGACGGCTCTACCGCTGTATAACTAAAAGGACGCACCTAAATGTCTATAACCATCAATCACCAAACGAACGACATATCCGCTACAAGCGGTTCTGTAACCATTGATGGCGCAGCGGTGGGTGGACTTACAGGTCTTACCAACAGTGCATCACCCTATAACACTGGACTGGGTACAGGTTCTTTCAACAATGCAACTGCACCGCTTCCGACTGGAACGAATAATGTTGCAGTTGGCTGGAACTCTAGTTACGCACTTACATCTGGCAGCAACAACACAGCCGTTGGTGCGTATTCCCTAAATCAAGTAACTACAGGATCGCATAATACTGGTGTGGGCTACGGTGCTAGCCCAAACATGACTACGGGTCAGGATAACGTAGCTATTGGCCGTTCATCTTTGAACTCGCTTACTACAGGTTCCTACAATGTAGGGATTGGTTATAGGTCTATTCGTACTAACACCACTGCGAACAGTAACACAGGTGTAGGGTATTATACTCTGTACAATGCTTCAGGAGAGCATAATACAGCACTTGGGCATGGTGCAGGTCAGGGTATTACCACAGGCGAACGGAACTTAGCTATTGGCTATCTTGCTATGCAAGGCGCTGCAAACAATGTCACTGGAGATGACAACTACGCAATTGGTCAACAAGCTCTAGAAGATTTGTCATCAGGAACCGACAACGTAGCTATTGCTAGAAACGCTGCCAGAAATGTTACCACGGGCAATTCCAACATTGCTATTGGTCGTGAGGCTGGTGCAAGTATTACGACAGGTATTAATAATGTTGCAATAGGTAAACTAGCACTAGAAGACGTGACTACAGCCCAGAATAATATTGCTGTTGGCGAAGAGGCTGGAAAGAATATAACTACGGCATCACACAACGTTTACCTTGGTTTTGGTGCTGGTGAAAATACTGTAACTGGTGCTCGTCATATTGGTATTGGGCAACAGGCAGGTAAAGGTGGTACTGGTGGTTCTACAAGTACTGACACTATAGCAATTGGATTACAAGCTCTTTTTAGCTTAACTTCGGGTGGTAACAATATAGGCATTGGTGCACAGGCTGGTTATGGAATAACCTCTGGTACTGACAATACAGCCCTTGGTAATTTTGCTCTTCAAAACACCACCACCGCAGCAAGCAACGTAGCAATCGGTCATGAAGCACTAAATGACAACACTACAGGTACTTTTAATGCTGCTGTTGGTAGAGAAGCACTATCGAAAATTACTACTAGCTCACAAAGTACGGGTCTTGGAGTTTATGCAGGGCGATATGCTACTGGGGGTAATAATACTTTTGCGGGTTATAGCGCAGGTGAAGGCGTAAGTGGTTCATCAAGTGGAAGCAGTAATGTTGCTATAGGCGAAAAGGCTATGGAAGCATTTACTACTTCATCTAATAACACTGCCGTTGGATATAGAACATTAAAGGCGACAACTACGGGCGGTAGCAACGTTGGTATTGGCTCCTCTGCGTTGTTTAGTTCCACAACGGGTAGTGAAAATGTAGCGGTTGGGTATAATGCTTTATACAGTTATACCACATCCACAGGAAGAAATGTAGCGGTTGGTAGTGATGCTTTAAGAGGTATGACCACTGGGTCTTATCATGTTGGAGTTGGTTACAACGCAGGGCGCAACCAAACCACTGGTCAATACGGTGTATATGTTGGTCACTACGCAGGTGGGGGTTCTGGCTCGGGCGGTGTAACAGGCGATTTAAATGTAGCTGTTGGGAATAATTCTCTTGGCGCGTACACCAGAACATCTGCTGGGTCAAATGTAGCTGTTGGGAATAATGCTTTATATAACATTTCTACTGCGTCGAACAATGTAGCTGTAGGTTCAGAGGCCGGAGAAGCAATAACTACGGGCGGGTACAACGTATTTCTTGGTAAGAAAGCCGGGGAAGCTACAACTACGCAAAGCGAAAATGTTTATATAGGTTACTACGCAGGGTACAAATACACCACAGTAAAAGGTGGTATTCATGTTGGGCCATACACTGGGGACCAAGCTACGGCTGGGTCGAACAAAATCCTAATCGGTTATTCCGCGGGAAGATACGCTCATGGAAACAGAGGCATTGGCATAGGTTATGAAGCGCTAAGAGGTAACACAGACTTTTCTTCAACAGGTGCTATGAACATCGCTGTTGGCGCGTATTCATTATACACATCCTCCACAGGCACAAATAATGTTGCTATTGGGGAACGTAGCGGATACCTGATTTCGACGGGATCACATAATATTGCGTTGGGCTATTACGCAATGGGGAGCGCCGCTGCCAAAACTGGCGGTAACAATGTTGCTATTGGTCAACGGGCATTAGAAGATTTATCATCGGGTGAAGGTCACGTTGCTATTGGTAAAGACGTTGGCAAAAATATAACAACGGGTTACTACAACACTATTATAGGGCACCTTGCAGGATCAACTACTACTACAAGCCAAGGCAATATTATTATTGGCTACAATGCTACAGCTTCTTCCGCAACAGTGTCCAACGAAATTACTATCGGTAGCTCCGCCTCCATTTGGTTACGCTTTCCCGGGATACAGGCATCGGCAAGCAATGGTGAGGTACTAACGTACAACTCAAGTACAGATACTTGTAGCTTTCAGGGGGTTTCTGGGACTTTTTCGGTCTTTGCATCAAGTACCGCAGGGGGTTTTCAAGTTGGCTCTGGCGGCAGTGAAGGGACAATGATAGGTAATCGTGCTGGGTATGCAACTACTACAGCCGCTGCCAATACATTTCTTGGTTACCAGACTGGCTATGAAGTTACTACACAGGGTTATAATACCGCTGTTGGACATTCGGCGTTTCGTTACCATCAGGGAAACAGTTGTGTTGCTGTAGGTACAGGTGCTTTGAGAGGGTCTACTACACCCGCTAACAACACTGGTTTTTCCAATACCGCTGTTGGTTCTTCTGCGGGGTATAGGGTGACAAGCGGCTACTACAACACTCTTATAGGTCGTGACGCAGGGATAGACCTAACCACAGGGCTGAGAAACGTTGGTGTAGGGTATCTTGCGGCGGGAAATGTTACCACAGGGTCAGGTAATACTTGTTTAGGCACCATTGCGGGAATGAACATAACAACAGCTTCTGATAACATATGTATTGGTTTCGAAGCAGGGGAAGAAATTACGACAGGAGCAGGTAACGTTGTAATAGGTAAGACAGCGGCTTCTTCATCAGGAAACAGTCTTACCACTGGAAGTAATAATATTATTATCGGGCGCGATGCTTTACAAAGTGCATATAATATTGACAACCAAATTACTCTTGGTAACTCAAGTATTTCCTCTTTGCGTTGCCAAGTTCAAACAATCAGTTCACTATCAGATGCTCGTGACAAAACAGACATTACACCTCTGCAAGCTGGGCTTGATTTTGTTGAGCGCCTTGATCCGGTATCGTTTACTTGGAACATGCGTGACGGTGGTAAGGTAGGCATAGAAGAAACTGGATTTATTGCGCAAGATTTGCAACAAGTACAGCAAGACACAGGTGTAGAAATTCCGGGTCTAGTCAGTGATGACAACCCAGAACGACTGGAGGCTGCTTATGGTAAGTTGGTTCCAGTGTTAGTGCAGGCAATCAAAGATTTGTCTGCTAAAGTAAACGAGCTTGAAGCTCAAATAAACTCATAAGGACGAACATGACTGAGAAAAAAACAAACGTCATTACCGTCAACGAAAAAGAATATGACGTTGATGCGATGACTGATAAACAAAAAACGCTGTTGAACCACGTTAGTGACTTGGAGCGTAAGATTGGTAGTACACAGTTTAATCTGGATCAACTTATAATTGGTCGTGAAGCATTTGCGGAACGTTTAGTAGATGCCTTAGAAAACCCTGAAGTTGAAGAGGAGGCAGCGTAATGTCTGACTATACCCCTACAAAAGAAGAAATTGCACAGCATTATAGCGCGTGTATGGACAGCGTAAACTTAATCAATGCAGTTATTGCTAACCCAGCCGAATACGCTGATGACGACACTGTGCTTCAACGTAACGTTGAACATTTAGAGGCTATGGTGCCTCAGAGCTTTTGGACCGATGAAGACATGGCTCCTTTAAATGCTGCTATTTCAGCAGGTAACGCTGCTATTGCAGGGTAAGTAAATGCTTGGATTCTCCCCACTAACGACGGCTCCGTTAGCAGCGGAGGATTCAACAACCTTTATTCCTGTCTCAGGTTTAGTTGGAACAGGTGGCGTTGGCTCTGTTACTTTAGTTACGGACCAGAACATCTCTGTAACCGGAGTTGCCGCAACAGGTGGCGTTGGCTCTGTTAGCATTACAGGGGAAGCGCAAGTTCCGGTCACGGGTCTTGAGGCAACAACCGCCGTAAACGGTGTTACGGTTAAGACAGGGCATAGCATTCCTGTTTCAGGGGTGTCGGCAACAGGGCAAGTTGGCTCTGTTACCTTGGTTACAGATCAAGTCATCTCTGTTGTCGGGATTGCCGCTACGGGCGGTGTCGGCTCGGTAACCATAGAAGGCGCAGCGTCTGTTCCTGTTACTGGACTTGAAGCCACAGGTAACGTTGGCGGCGTCACGGTCAAAACAGACCAGAACATTTCCGTTACGGGCGTTGCTGGAACAGGGGCGGTTGGTTCACCAACTATCCGGATTAACAGCGTCATTCCTATTGGCGCGGTAACCCCTGCACAGGGCGAGGTCGGAGATCCAACAATCACGGGTAACGCTGCGGTTTCCGTTACAGGAGTTGCGGGTAGCGGTCGAACTGGAAACGTGCTAGTTTGGGGCAGAATTATACCAGACGACGATACGATCTGGACAGAAATCATAGCTGCATAGGAAAGTAGATGCCTAGTACATACGCAGATAACAGTGGTATAGAGCTTATTCGTAACGGCGAAAAGTCGGGTACATGGGGCACGATCACTAACACAAACTTGAACATCATAGACCGTTTGACTAACGGCGTTGGTACTATTTCTCTTGCGGGTACTACGCATACATTAAGCACAAACGATGGATCTCTGTCCCCGGGTCAGTACAAAGTGCTTGTTTTGGCGGGGTCACCTTCTGGTACTAACACCATCACTATTGATCCTAACACTGGTCAGCATGTTTACTTTGTTTACAATAACTCTGGGCAGTCTGCGGTGTTTTCGCAAGGCTCTGGTAGTAATGTCACCGTTCCAAATGGTCAGTCCAAAATTATCTACGCTGACGGCGCAGGAACAGGGGCCGCGGTCAGTGACCTTACAACCAACTTTGCGATGGGCAATGTGTCCATAACCGGGGGCAGTGTAACTGGGATCACGGATCTTGCAATTGCAGACGGGGGCACTGGCGCAGGGACAGCCGCGGCGGCACGGACGAATCTTGGCGTGGTGATTGGCACAGATGTTCTGGCGTATGATGCAAACTTGCAAGCGTTTGTGGCGGCATTTACCCTACCTACCAGTGACGGGTCCGCGAATGAAACTTTGGTGACGAATGGGTCAGGCACCCTGTCGTTTTCAGAAAGAGCAACAACAGGCAAGGCCGTAGCCTTCAGCCTTATTTTTGGTTAGGAGATAGAACATGACCGCGCCGAACATTGTAAACATCACATCGATGCTGGGAAAGACGGACACTACCAGTCTTACCACAACAAGTGCTACCTCGGTTTTAGAAAACGCTGTCGGCTCGAACAAAGTGTTACGGGTCACGTTGGTCCGCGCCGTTAACATTGACGGAAGTAACGCTGCGGATGTCACTATTTCTTACTACACGCAGGATAACTTAGGTGGTACAGCCATGGAGTTAGTGCAGGCGAAAAATGTCACCGCCAATACTTTCTTTGACGTTGTCACGAAAGATACGCCCATTTATTTAGAGGAAGACAAGTCTTTGGGTGCCACAGCTAGTGCAGCAAATGATCTAAAAATTATCGTAACTTACGAAGAGATTACATGATAAATGGCGCTCTCAAAACTACAGTTTCGACCCGGCGTAAACCGCGAGGTAACGTCGTACACTAATGAAGGAGGCTGGTTCGACATTGATCATGTTCGATTCCAAAAAGGCTTTCCGGAAAAGATTGGTGGTTGGCAGAAGAGTTCCAGCAACTCTTTCCTCGGAACATGTCGTGCGCTTCATCCGTGGGTTTCTCTTGATCGAGACAGATACATTGGCGTTGGTACGCACCTCAAGTATTACATAGACGAGGGCGGGTTTTACAACGACATAACTCCGATTAGGCTGACTACAGCCGCAGGGGATGTTACGTTTGCTGCAACCAATGGGTCGTACACAATTACAGTAACGGACGCTTCGCATGGCGCAGTCGTAAACGACTTTGTTACGTTCTCTGGTGCGGCGTCTTTAGGCGGAAACATTACCGCCGCCGTGTTAAACCAAGAGTACCAAATCACAGAGATTGTGGACAACAACTCGTATAAGATTGACGCCCGTGCTGCCAACACCCCAATCTATGACATTACAGTAGACGGTCAACTCACACCTACATACGTTACTGCAAATGGTTCTGACTCAGGCAACGGAGGTGGATCGGTAGTAGGCGCGTACCAGATCAACACGGGTCTGGACATCACCGTGTCTGGCGCGGGTTGGGGTGCAGGGACATGGAGCCGTGGCACATGGGGCTCGGCCTCTACAGACCCAATCGTATCAAACACAATCCGTCTTTGGTCGCACGACAACTTTGGTGAAGACTTGTTGATCAACGTGCGCGACGGTGGCATATACTACTGGGATCAAACAGGAACCGTAAACACACGGGCCGTGGACATCACCACGTTGGCTGGTGGACAGAGCGTGCCGACAGTTGCAAAGCAGGTCATGGTTTCGGATCGAGACAGGCACGTTCTGGCGTTTGGCTGTGACACGGAAGCTAACCCCGGGGTGCAGGATCCTTTGGCTATACGGTTCTCGGACCAAGAATCTTTGACTGACTGGCAGACAACAAGTACAAATACGGCTGGCGAACTGCGATTGGGTTCGGGTTCAGAGATAGTTACCGCCGTAGAAACACGGCAACAGGTTCTAGTTTTTACGGACACTACCCTGTACGCCATGCAGTTCCTTGGACCACCATTCACGTTTGGTGTAACTGCGTTATCAGAGAATATCACAATTGCTGGACCGAACGCTGCGATTGCGGTGGACGATACTGTGTTTTGGATGGGTCGCTCTGAGTTTTACATTTACTCTGGTGCGGTGCAGCGCTTGCCTTGTACAGTTCGAGACTTTGTGTTTAGCGACATTAACGAAGGCGAACTAGAAAAGATCACGGTGGGTTTGAACACCGAGCACTCTGAGCTTTGGTGGTTCTACCCAAGCCTAAACAGCGGGGAAGTGAACCGCTATGTGGTGTACAACTACACCGAACAGGTTTGGTATTACGGCTCGTTCGCTCGCACAGCGTGGGTGGACCGTGGGATCTTTGACTTCCCGTTTGCTGCCAACACAGACGGCTACATTTACGAGCATGAGATTGGCTTTGACGACGGGACCACGGACCCCGTAACTCCTATCGTGGCATACATACAGTCCAGCCCCATGGATATTGGGGACGGAGAGCAGTTTATGCTGCTTCGCAAGATGATACCTGACGTAGACTTCAAGTCTTCGACAGCGATTATACCTGACGTAAACATAACGTTAGATGTAAAGAACGCCCCTGACGGGACGTACTTGGTTAGCCAGACAGATGCGTTTGTTAAAACCCAGTCCGTTCCTGTGGACTCTCGAACAGAGCAGCTTTACTTCCGCCTTCGTGGGCGGCAAATGCGGTTCAAGATTCAGTCCAACGATACAGGCGTTACATGGCGGCTAGGATCCCCCCGGTTGGATCTTAGACCAGATGGGAGGCGCTAATGTCTCGTCGTCTCTCCCGTCCTTACTTTCCTATTCCCCCCGCAGATTACGAGCAAAGGTATTTTTCAGAGGTGCTTCGTTCGTTTTCTGTGTTCTTGGAGCAGGTACAAAACCCCGGGGACATTCGAGCGACAGAGATAACAATTACCAATTTGCAAAGTGATGACAGCGGTCTCCCGCCGGGGGCATTGTTTCAACACGATGGAGTTGTTAGAGTACCACAACCCAACCAGCCATACGTTCGCGGTTCTTCAGGAACAGGTACAGTAGGCGCAGTAACGGTGACAACATGACTGTAATTACAATGCCAGACGGCTCCCGCTGGAAACCTTCAACAAGTTCTGATACACTGCATTGTGTAAACTGCGAAAACATTGTCGACACACCCGCAGAAATCGCAAGTTACCCAGACGGGAATTGCCCTGACTGCGGAGAAAACTGGACTGGATCGGAAAGACGTAATACAAGTATTACAGTGACGGCCCCTGAACCTATATCGGGAGAAGCATAATGAGTTTATTATCGACCCTTGGTGGACTGGTTGGTCTGGCAGTTGGTGGTCCCGGCGGGGCCGCTATTGGTGCGGGTATTGGTAGCCTTGCTGGGGGCGGGGATGCCGAGGACGCACTTAAAGCAGGTTTAATGGGCTTTGGTATTGGGTCTATTCCCGGGATCCAAAACTTTGCAGCGACCGCAGGTTCCGCTTTAGGTTTAGGTGGCGTGGGATCGAACGCGGCGTTGGCAGCAAATGCGCAAGCGCAAGGCGGCGTCGGCACTCAATTAGGGCAGATGCTTACGGGCGGTGGAGCAGGGGCGAATATGGCACAGACTGCTAAGATGGCAAAGGCCGCGCCCGGAGCCGAAGCAGTAGCCCAAGGTATAGGCACGGGTGGGATCACAGGTTTGATGAACAACCCGTATGTTATGGCGGCACTACTTACAAGCAGTGAGCAAGCCAACCCGAAGGTTGTTATGACTGACAAACAACGTGCCCAGATGGAAACAGGGGAGCGGAGCCCCGGCTACGGAGGGGCACGGATCGGCGCTCTGTATGTAGACAGTGCGACAGGTCAGTATTATAATTCTAAAATGGAAAGAGACGCTGCAATTCGTGCAAGGCAAGAAGGTGAATTTGCCATGGGCGGCATGATCGAGGGCCCCGGCACGGGAACCAGCGACTCTATCCCTGCTCAGATCTATCAAAACGGCGAGCCTGTGCAAGAAGCGGCGTTGTCGGACGGTGAGTTTGTAATGACCAACGCTGCGGTTGCGGGAGCAGGCGGCGGGGATCGAGCCAAAGGGGCCGCTAAAATGTATCAAATGATGAAGCAGTTTGAGGAGAGAGCATAATGGCTGAAGAAACCTACCTCCAACAGACGCAGCAACTTCTTCCCGAATATCAAGAAGCGTTTCTCAAAAGTCTTTTGTTCTCGGCCTTCGATCCCTATGGCGGATACGTTACCGACGCGCAGGGCAACATCCTACGGGAAGCTCGGCAAGGGGACGCTCTGTCAGAGGGAGAATCGTTTGTATCCCAGCCCACAGGTCTCTACACAGATTCTCCTCTGTCCACGGTCCCCGAACAAACGCTTGCTAAGTTTGGTTATAGAGATCCGCAGACAGGAGAAGTTAGTTACTCTGGTTTCACACCATCACAAACTGCGGCATTGCAGTTGGGTGTGGGTCAGATCGGCGGCTACCAACCTATGTTTGATGCGGCGTCTCAGACGTTTGCACAGGGGCTCGGAACCTACGGCGAAGCGGTAGACATGGCACGACTTGGTGGCACCGCGCTTTCTGGCACTGCTGCCGAGTACGACCCTCAATCGTATCAGACATACTACGATCCCTTTGTAGAAGAGGTGATTGACGAGACACAGCGAGACATCGCAGACCAACAACAGCGTGAGTTGGCTCGGGTACGCGCTGGGGCGGTAGGCGCTGGCGCATTCGGCGGATCCCGCGGTGCGGTAGCGGAACAGGAACTGGCTCGGAACACTGCGCGAGAGCAGGCTCGGGTTGGTGCACAGCTACGGTCCCAAGCCTATGGACAAGCGCAAGCACAAGCACAGGGTGCCTTTGAGTCTGCGCAGAAGCGTGGACAGAACGCTGCACAGCTATACGGCAACTTGGGTCAGGGTCTTGGATCCTTGGGTCAGGGCATGTTTGGCGCAGGTACTACACAGATGGCGGCTGGAGAAGCAGCACAGGCTGCGGGTTCTCGTGATGTAAACGCCCTGTTTAACTTAGGCACCTTGGAGCAGCAGCAAGCACAGGCGGAACTTGATACGCAACGTGCCGCTGCCTTGGAGAATGCGTATGAGCCGTTTCAAAGATTAAGTGGTTTGTCGGACTTGTTTCAAGGTGTTCCGTCGTTGTCGTCCACGATGGGTGTTTCTTCTACTCCGAGCAAGAATCCTACGCAGACATTCTTGGGTTACGGAATGGGGCTGTCAGGATTGCAGCAAGGTGGATATGGCGGAGTCTTAGGAGGTCAATAATGAACGTACTTAATCGTCCTTTGTTTCAAAGATATGCACGTCAGCCTATGATGCAGCAACCTATGATGCAGCAACCCGTAGGAATTATGGCTTCATCACCTGAGTTGATGCAGGCATCCATGGGGTACAATCAGGGTGGCTCTGTTTCAAGGGGGCGTAATAAACTACGAGTGCGCCCAACCGTGGACATCACCCAAGATCCTGTTGAGTTTCAAGAGACTGTAACTGAGACCGTTGTTCCAGATGCCGTAGGCGGGTTTACTGAGGAGGGTTTGGCGCAGGAAGTTAAAAAATATTCTGACCCGTCCCTTAATCCCGATGTTCCGTCCGAGCCCAAGCCAGAAGCATCTGATGCTGATACACTTTCCCAAGCCGAGCAGCTTGGCGCACAAGCTGTAGACAACGGTGAGCTTAATCCAGACACGGCTCCAGCACCTCTTGCCGCCGCGGTGACTACTCTTAACGACCCAAACAAAACCCCGACTGAAGAGGCCGACGCTATACTTGCAGGGATGGGTAAAGACGCACCCAAAGGAACTAAGGGAAAGATCGGTGCTATGAAGGATCTGATCAGAGATACCTTTGGTGTAGACGCGTCGAGGTACGACAACCTAAAAGCCTTGAACCGTGCAGCCGTGGGCTTTGCCATTGCTAAAGGTGACGACATTGCTGCGGCACTAGAGCGTGGTGCGCGGGGCGCAGCGGCTATTGAAGAGAAGTCTTTGGCTCGTGATGACTCAATGTCCCAGATGGCTTTGCAACAAGTGTTTGCAGAGAAACTTGCAGGCATGAGAAACGCCGCAGCCATGGCTGGAAAGGCAAGCGACTACACTCCAGAGAGATTACGGCAACGTGCTATAGAGGCGATACTTAGAAGCCCTGATCAGTTCAATGTATATAATGACGAGACAGGGGCGGTTGATCCCGCAAAAGTACAACGAGAAGCTGACATTCTTGTTAGTGCGATGTCTAAAAATACTGTTGACATTACCAAGCCGACTGCGACAGGCGCTGGGGGAACGAACGATATGCCTACCACCCCGGGCGTTCGGTTTAGAGACAAAACAACTGGTAAGATTATGGTCGTAGGGGAAGACGGCGTGGCTGTGGAGGAATAAATGGCAGAAGATCGATATGAGATTCTACCTCCTAAAGAACCACAATACGAAATACTCCCTGCTCAAAAATCAGAAGAGTACGACCCCACTGAATACGAAGGCGTAGCCCAAGAGTTTTTCGAGGGCATAGGATCTGGTGCAACGAAAGTTGTACAAGGAGTCGCGGAGCTTGGTGCTCTGGCCTCGGATGCTCTTGCAGGAACAGACTACCACGACGATGTGGTTCAGGGGTTTGAGAGTTTCAGAGACACCCTTGGACTTGATCCCACGGGAATTGCAGGGGCTATCGGTGAAGTAGGCACACAGTTTGTTGTGCCCGGGGGCCTTGCTGCCAAGGGCATCCAAGGGTTAAACGCCGTAGCCAAGGCGGGGAAAGCAGGTAAGTTTATGGCGGGGCTTGGCGCTGCGGGGGCCGCAGATGCAGTCACTGCCACAAGCGACACTACCACCATCGGTG
>VMHT01039762.1_pt1 | contig 32380 bp, 15 predicted proteins | sample 4693611 | NCBI WGS metagenome assembly VMHT01 (sample SAMN12280063, study PRJNA550983) | marine metagenome | isolation source: seawater sampled from same location over 5 years 0.02-0.2 micron viral filtrate | place: USA: collected off the coast of southern California halfway between the port... ...
GCTGTTGACTTTGTTGACGGATTCGAGTTGGCGATATCATAGGACAGTTAAACAACTGGACCAAGGGGGCTTATATAAGTCCCTTTTTTATTGTATAATAGGACCAACAACAAACATAAACACATGGCCGCAAACAACATTAAGCAGCAGACTACATTCACAATGGCCGATGGCCGCCGCATTAAGTACACGGTATTAAAGAGAAGCAGTGCTGGTGCTACCGCTGCTAAGCGTGCTTGGAATAACGCTGCTCCTAAAGGCAGCTTCATGCACGCTGGCATGCCAACACACATGGCACACATTAACACAGGTAACAGAGCCAGTAAAGCCGCATAGGACCAGTTTATAAACTGTCACATGGCCTCACCATCGGTGGGGTCTTTGTGTGTATAATAGTAATATACAAACACAGGTAACACACATGAGAAACGGATTAGATCAACCTTACACAGGATTAACACAGGACCAAGTACATGATCTAAACATGAAATTATATGACCTTATCCAGTCTTTAGAGTATAAAGTAGACGCACCTGACTTGCATAATGCACTTCAGATAAACCTCGGTTGGTTTGAGATGAGAGACGTAGCCCTAGATGAATTCTAGGGTATTTGCAGGTATTTGCGTTTTAGGGGGTTGTTATATAAAAACCGATACAGCTAACCTACAACGAACCAAAACCGAGAGCCATATATTATTCGTATTTAAAAAAATTCAGTATATAAAAAATGCCCCAGTAGGTTGACTCTGGGCAGGGGTTGTGTTATACTATAGGAGTAAACAAACAGGATAGACACATGATTGAAGGAGTTGTATTAACACTTGTATTGATGACCTTTTGTATAGGTTCAGCAATCGGTATCGTAAACTATGGAACAAAGGGAAGGTTCTTTTAATGGCGGTTTATAACGACTATGAGATTCGTATAAACATTAATCAGTTAATTGAGAAGAGGATCCCTTGTTGTGATCTTCTTCATCCTGATCATTGTTTAACAGAGAAGCAAGTGGCAGAGATAGCACATGATATTCGTATGGATATTGACTTACATCCCATTTACAAGCAAGTGGATAGATCTATCATGCGGTATGTAGAAGCAGCTGGTATTGATAATAAAGAGCATTGGGTTGAAGAGAAACTACTTGATCTTCCTGATGAAGAAGGTATATCTTTTGATTAAGGAATTGTAAAGAGGACATTATGGCGATATATAAGAATAACAGGATTGTTATTGATCTCACTGAGTTAGTTGAATGTCGAGTAAAAGTCACTGGACAGGAACTATCTGAGTATGAAGTTGAACAGATAGCGAGTGCATTACAGCATACTCTGACATGGGATAGTTTATACTTTATGGTAGATACTGCAATACTTGATTTTGTAGGTATGAATCCAATAGAGTATGGTAGTACAATGAATGAGAGTTGGTTATTGGAGATCGAGCGTAACAAGAAGAAGTTCAAGATGGTAGATTTAAAAGGAGGGTCATGGACTATTCAAGTGCCACAACGGATAAAGGAGTAAAGTCTTATCACATTTATTTCGAGGATAAGTGTTTGTTTAAGAACTTAACTGAGGAAGAGTTTGATTTGATATGGGCGAAGTTATATCGTTCGTATCACACAGATAGTTTGTCGTTCTCTTCTTGTGTGGGAGATGAGTGTAAGTTAGAGGAGCAGAGTTATTAGTCACCCACTTGATGTACTTGATGAATATATTGATAAGTGGGTAGAACACCTACAGGAGCCAACTCCGAGTGGTATCTTTCGGTGTCCTTTTGCAAAGAAGGTCAGAGAAGAGAAACGTCTCAAGTTTAAAAAGGTATATGACTATCTCTCTGCGTATGATTACTGGAATGCCGTATCAGAAGTCATACAGGGGTTTGATGACAGTTGTGATGTTCATATTGTTGTAGCTCATACGAACTATGAGATTGTGAATCCAGGCAACATGGGAGGGAGTGTAGATGCAATGAACTCTTTTCTTAATGCAATGGGAAGAGACTTATGGGTTGTACCGAAGATGGATAATCTTTTTACGATAGTCATGGTTCAAAAAATTACCGTTTTGGACAATGGGAGTCGTAAGCTGGAGGAACAGGGATATTATAATAATCGTTATTGTGAACAACAGATGGAAATGATGGTCAATGGACGCAGAAGATTCAGAAAGAAGATAGATGGAATATAAAAAAAATCCGAACGTAACGTTCAAAGTGAACATTTAATTTTTATAGATAGCGTGACATGGAAAAACTTGAAACAATGCACCTAGACCTAGAGGTCAAGGAACTGGAATACATCTACGAATCAATTCAGTTTCGCCTCGAAAATGATAATCATCTATTATACCATCCTGATATTCGCAAAGATCTAGAAGATATGCTTGCGGAATGGGAAGATGAGTACCTATAACGTCTACATTGGCGAGAACTTAATTATGGAGAAAGTTCCCGATACTGACATTAAACATAAACTAGAATACATAACCGAATACTTTCGCCATTATCCTAGTGATGATCTCCGTACTCAAGAAATAAAAGTTGTTAAGAATTAGAGACTATATAATATAACACTATGGACAAATTGGTTTGACCGTGGTATACTTACTATGTAATTACAACATGTTATGGCAAAAGGATTTACAGTAAAAGCTAATGCTCCGAAAGCGAAGAAAGTTGAAGATGACTTTAATCTAGAGGAAGCAAAAGCATTAGCAAAGGGTAAAGCAATAGTATTCTGCCTGCCAGGCCGAGGAGTTTCTTATATTTTCCTAAAGAACTTCGTACAACTATGCTTTGACCTAGTTCAGAATGGTAGTTCCATTCAGATCTCACAGGACTACAGTTCAATGGTGAACTTCGCAAGGTGTAAGTGCCTAGGTGCGAACGTTCTCAGAGGACCAGATCAGATTCCTTGGGATGGAAAACTTAAGTACGACTGGCAGTTATGGATCGACTCTGATATTGTATTCGATACAGAGAAGTTCTATCGTTTAGTATGGATGCAAAAGGATATCGCTGGTGGTTGGTACTGCACAGAAGATGGTAAGACAACATCTGTTGCACACTGGTTAGAAGAAGAGGACTTTGCAAAGAATGGCGGAGTGATGAATCACGAAACTATTGAGTCTATCTCTCGTAGACGTAAACCATTCACAGTTGACTACACTGGTTTCGGTTGGTTACTCGTCAAGAACGGTGTATTCGAGCACAAAGATATGAAGTATCCTTGGTTTGCACCTAAGATGCAAGTATTTGACTCAGGTGAAGTACAAGATATGTGTGGAGAAGATGTTTCATTCTGTCTCGATGCAAAAGAAGCGGGTATGGAGATCTGGATTGATCCTAAGATCCGTGTTGGTCACGAGAAAACGAGGATTATCTAATGACTTTAGACCAATTTGGAGCACTCAATGTGTGGCGAGTTGAAGAACTCACCACTCAGGGGTGGGAAGTTCAAGATGATAAAAGAGATAAAGGACTATCTCAAGAAAATGCAAAGGTTAGATTGGAATTTTACCTTGGCGAAGGTGTTTCTAAGGATAGATTAAGAGCTGTTCTAGATAAATAAAAAGAAAACGGTTAAAAATGGCAGATTCCAATCCAAAATTAGCACCCCATAATGTCGAAAGTCAGGGATTTGCTAGTGGAAGTGTAAAAGGACAGTATGATGTGAGTGCTCAAGCAAGAAAAAAAGCTGCCGCAAACACAAATGAAGCACAATCTCCACTCGCTGCTGGTTAAAAAACATCTAAAAAACTCTAAAGACCCCTCAAAGGGTCTTTTTTTGTGTCTAAATAGAATTTGAATAGTATATTAGTCTGATGAGATTAGAGGATTGGGATAAATCTTACGAAGATTTTTACATTAACCCTAAAAAAGAAGAGAATGTATTGCGTGAAGTTGTCGGTGACGATACTAACGATGGTAAAAGGAAGCAAAACTTAAACGAATCTAACGATTAATGCCAAGTATTGACGAACAACTGAATCAAAGTCAACCTTTTAAGGATATTAGCTTATCATTTGCTAGACATCCTGTTACAGATGACATTGGAGTCTTCACAAATGAGAACTCTATCAAACGTGCTGTCATGAATTTGGTCAGAACTCGTCTTGGTGAGCGCTTTTACAACCCACTCGTAGGTAGTAAAATCGAAGATCAGATGTTTGAAGTCGCAGATTCCTCTATGGCCATGGAATTAGAGGATGATATTGAACTTTTACTTGATAACTTTGAACCCAGAGTCACAAATATAGGTGTTAAGATCATATATCCGATGGATACTAACGACTTAACAGTAGAAATTTCCTACGACATCGTTGGAATCACATCGCCCAGACAAAATATAGACTTCATTCTCCAATCAACTAGAATATAATGTCGTTTAACCAGTTCACAAACTTAGATTTTGCAGATCTAAGAGCACAAATTAAAGATTATCTTCGAGTCAACAGTGATTTTGCTGATTTTGACTTTGAGGGATCGAACTTTGCGACTCTGATTGACCTTTTAGCATACAATACTTACATTACTGCCTACAATACCAACATGGCAGTCAATGAATGTTTCCTTGACAGTGCAACTTTGCGTGAAAACGTTGTTTCACTTGCTAGAAATATCGGATATGTGCCAAGATCAAGCAGATCTGCGATGGCAACTGTTAATTTTAGCGTTGACTTAGGAACTAACGACACAAGAATCGTAACTTTGAAGGCTGGACAGGTTGCATTGGGTAATCAAGTCGGTGGATCTTACATTTTTTCAATTCCAGACGACTTTGTTGCTACAACTGGTGATAATAATATTGCAGTTTTCAATAATTTGAATATTTACGAAGGAGTTTACCTTCAAAAGACTTTTCAGATTGATTATTCTCAACCAAATCAGCGTTTTATTCTTCCAAACTCGAATATTGACACAACTTCTATCCGTGTTACAGTTGAATCCACGACTTCTGAGATTTATACGCTGTATGACAACATTTTAAGAGTTGATGCTACGTCAAAACTCTTCTTAATTCAAGAAATCGAAGATGAACAATATGAAATCTTGTTTGGAGATGGAATTTTAGGTAAAAAACCGCCTGCTGGAGCAATTGTTACCGCAACTTACATTGTAACCAACGGAAGACTTGGAAATGATGCTAAGAATTTCTCATTTGTTGGTATTTTACAGGATGACCAAAGTTTAGCTATCACTCAAGGTATCTCAGTTATCTCAACTGCGAACAGAGCTTCAATGGGAGACAATATTGAAGACATCAGTTCCATCAAATACCTTGCACCTCGTATATACTCCTCACAATACCGTGCAGTAACGGCAAGTGACTACTCTGGTATCATTCCATTCGTATATCCTAACGTAGAGTCTGTGACCGCCTACGGTGGAGAGGAACTTGATCCACCTGAGTATGGAAAAGTGTTTATTTCCATCAAACCAAGAAACGGTTCATTCCTTTCACAGATTACAAAGGATGATATCTCTAGGCAACTCAAACAATATTCAATCGCTGGTATCAAACCAGAAATTATTGACCTCAAGTATCTTTACGTTGAAGTTGATACTTCTGTTTACTATAACACGAACTCAGTTTCAGATACAACTGAATTACTTACATCAGTAACAACAGCACTTACACAATATTCCAAATCATCAGACATCAATGACTTTGGTGGCAGATTTAAGTACAGTAAAGTTCTTGGATTAATTGATGCCTCTGCAAGAGGTGTAACTTCCAACATTACAAGAGTTAAAATGAGAAGAGACATTGCGCCTGAACTCAATACTTTTGCAACTTATGAACTTTGCTACGGAAATGCCTTTTATGACCAACCAAACGGATATGGCATACGTTCTACAGGATTTACTGTGAGTGGTATAGATGGAGTTCTATATCTGGGCGATATTCCTACCGCTGGAACTGACTTTGGTAAACTTGTTTTCTTCAAACTTGTAAACAACCTTCCCCTTATCGTTAAGAATGATGCTGGGACAGTGGATTACGTTCATGGAGAGATTAATTTGGATGTGGTAAATATAACAGGATCTACATTAGCAAATGGATTGATTCAAGTTGAAGCAATACCTGATTCTAATGATGTTATTGCACTTAAAGACCTGTACCTTCAATTAGACGTTGCGAACAGTACAGTTAATGCACTTCCTGATGTTGTATCCTCTGGTGAGAATACATCTGCTACTGCATACGTCACAACCTCTAGTTACGCTAGCGAATCAATTTACACAAGGTAAATGACAGATATTAAAAGAGTAAAAGTCTCTCATGTCATACAATCTCAGATTCCAGAATTTCTAAATCAGGAATCACCTCTTTTTGCGAGCTTTTTAAATCAATATTACGAATCACAGGAACATAAATCTGGTACAGCTGACTTAGCGAACAATCTTCCTGAGTATCGAAAGATCGGTGCTTTCAATTCAGAGACTTTAGCTACATCAACGACTCTTACAGATGATGTTTTCGCTGCTGACAGAACAATACAGGTAGCTTCTACTGTTGGATGGCCAGATACATATGGTCTACTTAAGATAGATGATGAGATAATCACATATACTGGTAAAACTGCTACATCGTTTACTGGATGTTCTAGAGGATTCAGTGGTATCGATCAGATATCAAAAGAAGACGATGCAGAGTTCTTAAACTTCCAATCCACCAATGCTGCACAACATGTATCTGGATCTGTAGTTACTAACTTAAGTAATCTTTTCTTACAAACATTTTTCACCAAGTTCAAAGAAGAGTTCTTGCCTGGATTTGAAAATAGAAGTTTCATAACTGGAACATCTATCACAAACATCCTGACTAGGGCAAAAGACTTCTATATGTCAAAGGGAACTGACTCTTCATATCAGATTCTTTTCAAACTTCTCTACGGTGAAGATATTGAACTCTTAAAACCGATTGAACAAACAATCGTACCTTCTGCAAACGTATATTTCAAAACTAAACACGTTCTACTTGAGAACTTAACTCCAGCTGCACAACCTCTGGAGTCTATTGGTAACTTCTTGTATCAAGACGTTAGTGGTATTGGTACTGTAAGTGCTTCTATCTACAATGTTGAGTACAGACCAATCAATCAGGTTGACTTCTACGAGATGTCTCTTGACTCTACATCATTTGATGGTACATTCTCTGTGCCTGGTAAAACAAAGGCATTAGAAATCACACCAGAGAACTCTACCAGTATTGTAGTTGACTCTACAGTCGGATTTGGTCAAAGTGGAACACTATTAGTAAGACCTAGAGAAGGTGCTAACTTTTTAACCTTTAGTTACACTGACAAAACAGTAAACCAGTTCTTAGGAGTATCTGGTGTTACTACATCATTAGTTTTTGGTGCTGATGTTCTAGAAAACAAGCTTGCATATGCTTATGCTGGATTCGGACAGACATCATTGATGGAATTCAGACTTGTTAATGTTATTGATGAAGTTGATACAAGTGCATCTACCAATATGCAAGTTGGTGATAGTCTTAAGTTACTTTCTTTCGGTAGAGACTTAGGAGATTCGCCACAATTCAATAATTGGATTTACAACATACCATCTACTCACAATATTGCTTCTGTAAACCAAGTAAACGTCAATACTTTCAGAATTGTTTTATTTGATGCAGTTGTTTTCTACGTTGATGAGATATTAATTGTTAAAAACCAATTTGGAGATTCATCAACAGTCACTATCAAAGATATTGAGTATGATGCAACCAATCTCTCTAAAGTTTATGCTAATACTATCGTTGTTCAGACAGCTACTACACTTCCAGCTAATGCAATTACAATTACAAAGACTGTTACAAAGGCAGAACATAATTCTAATTACTTTACAGGTGTAGATGCGTTTCCTGTTGGTGTACAGAATAGTTACCTTGATAAGTCAGAAGAATTCTTCTACATCGCTTCTTCTGGTTTACCAAACTACCCTATTTTTGCAACTGACAATAAAGTATTTGTAAAAACTAGTACATCAGAGGTTGTAGACGGTTCTGGGACACCTTTACTTGGTGGTGGGTTTACTTATACCATTCAATCGTTTGACCCCGCCTTCGACCCTGCAGCATCCGCTGGTACACTCCTAAATCACAACTATGTAACTGGAGATAAGATCTATTGGGACAACACAACCAATAGTGGAATCAATACTGGTATATACTTTGTAACTGCAATCAACCAAACTGAGTTTTATCTTTCATTTAGTGGATCTGATGTATTTGCTAAGAAATATATTGCTGTTAGAACAGGAACGCCTGGTCAGTACATCTACAAGTCTGGTTGGGAGAACAAAACACTCAAGAACCAGAAGATTCTTAGAAAGTATCCTTTCTACAAACAAAAAAATCTTTTTGACGATCCAAACGAAAGATTAGTCAATAACAGAGCCGTAGGATTGATGGCAAACGGTGTTGAGGTCTTCCCACCTACCGTTTTTGATGAACAGATCTTCCACGGTGATATTACAGAGATTACAGTCACCAATCCAGGCAAAGATTATGATGTTATCACAGGACCTCCACTCGTCATTAACGACGCACAAGGTAGTGGTGGTGTTGCTTATGCTAACGTATCTGGATCATTCAGAGAAGTTAAGTTGGTTGCTCCTGGCATCGGATATCAAGAAAAACCCAAGATTACTGTTGAAGGTGGTAACGGAACTGGTGCCGTCCTTGAGTCTAATCTAGTTAGAGGAAGCATTGTTGCCAATTTCAAAGCAGATGGATCAGCTGTTGACACATTTGATGAAAGTATCACCTTTCCAGAAAGACATAACTTTGAAATAGGTGAAGGTATCGTATATGACTCTAGAGGTAACACTCCTATTGTTAACGTCACTGATGGTGCAACTTATTTCGCTGGTGTAATCAATGATAAGAAAATTAAGTTACACAAAACACCAGAAGATGCTAAAGCTGGTATCAACACTGTTGATATTGGTAATATCAGTTTTGGTTTCCATAAGTTTACTTCACTTAATGCTAAAAATACCATAACCAAGATTTATGTTAAAAACTCTGGTTCAGGATACTCAAATAAGAAGGTAGTTGTTCAGGGTAGACCAACAAACGGAGATACACAGTCTGGTATTAGCACATCTGATGATTACATACTAGCATACAACCATAATTTCCATAATGGAGAAATAGTAGAATACTCTACTGATGGAACAGTTGCAAATGGTCTTTCTACAACCACACAGTACGCTATTAAGAAAATTGACAGTAATAGATTCAGATTATGTGATGTTGGTGTTTCCTCACAAAGAAATTTAAAGAATTATAACAAAAATAAATCAGTCGTAATTCGTGGAATCGGATCTGGAAAACATACTATAAAATATCCTCCTATAGTAGTAAACGTAGAAAGTTTATCTGCTATTGGTAGCACAACTATCATCAAACCTGAGCTTGACCCTCTAGTGTTGGGAAGTATTGAGAGTGTTTACCTAGAAGAAGGTGGTATTGGTTATGGTTGTACTAATATCATGGATTTCCATAGAAGACCCGATGTTGGTATCTCAACTGTTGTCTTTAACGCTCTTTTGAAGCCAATCATCATTGATGGATCGATAGTAGATGTTCAGATACTCGCCTCTGGTAAAGGATACCGTGAAGACTCCGATATTATCATCACGAGTCCTACTGGTAGCTTTGCAGACGTAAAACCAATCATTACTGGAGACAAAATTAGTGGTGTTACTATTCTTGACGGTGGTATCAATTACAACGCAAGTGATACAACTCTAACTTTACAAAACAGAGGTAAATCTGCTAAATTCATAGCAGATGTAAAAGAGTGGAAGATAAACCAAGTTCAGAAGAATGATGCCATCATCAGTAACGAAGATTCTCTACTTACCAAGCCAAGTACGAACCCTGCTTTCCAATTACAGACAATTGGTATCTATCCTCCACAAAAACTTAGATTCCAACTTGGAGACAACATTGACTCTGCTAATTTAGAGACACCAAACGCTTTCCACTCACCTATACTTGGATTTGCTTATGACGGCAACCCAATTTACGGTCCTTATGGATATCAGAACGCAACAGGAGGGGCAATCAAGAGATTGCAGTCAGGATACATTCTTGATACGACTCTTAGATCAGGTTTAAGACCACCTGGCTTTGCTTTTGGATACTTTACCAATGATTACCTTTTTGACAACTCAGGCGACCTAGACGTGCATGGTGGACGTTATTGTGTGACTCCACAGTACCCAGATGGTGTATATGCTTACTTCTACAGTGTAGATGTTGATTCTAGTGGTGTTGCTAAACCAAAATTCCCATATCTGCTTGGTGGTTCATTTAAAGACACTCCTATCGAAGAAAACTTCGTAACTTTCTTCAATCAGGATATTGACATATCATCTAGAGAACTTACAAGAAACGTAGCTCCATATTCTCTCTCATTTGGTAATTCTGACTATGAATTGATTGACGATGTTAAAGATGCCCTAAAACAAGAATTTGAAGTCATCAAGACTAAGAGTTCTGGTATTTCTTCTGTAACTATCTTCTCTAGAGGTGATGGATACAAAGTTGACGATACATTGACTCTAGACAACACAGGAACCAATGGAAGCGGAGCAAATATCGTAGTTGGATCTGTTTTAGGTAAACCTGTCACCTCAGTGCAGATCGGAGTCTCTACTTTTGCTAATACAGAGATTGTAAAGACAAAAAACACTATTACTGGTATTACAAGTTTTCCACATGGAGTTGCAGATCAAGAAACACTAATTCTTAGTGGTATTAGCACTTCTTCCTTTGCAGAGTTCAACGGACCTAAGAAAGTCAATGTTAAACAAAGATCAGTTGGTCTTTCTCAGTACTTAGACAATGTAACTGCAACTGGTGTAAACACTTCTATCTTTGTTACTGATGTAACAGGATTTGAAACAAATGACATCATTGGAATTGGAACTGAGTCACTTACTATCACCGCCATTGATTCTCAGTTCAATAGACTGTTTGTAAACAGAGAAAACTTTGTTGGTGCTGCAATGACTCATGCGGCTGGAACAAACAACGTTAATTTAAAACCAACCAAGTTTACTTTCCCAGTTGGTTTCTCAACCATAACCAGATTTACTTTTGAGAACAAAGTCGTCTTCTTCAACCCTCAACAGACAGTTGGTGTTGGTTCTACTGGAACACACTATACTTTACCTCTTACTGGATTAAGCACAGTACAAACAGTTGAGAATAGGTTCGTTCCTCAACAGAGAATTTACATTAAAGATCATACCTTCTTTACTGGCCAGAAATTGACTTATAACATGGGTATTGGTGGAACTTCACTTGTATGGGCGAAGGTATCTGCTGGTGCAACATCTGGTGTTGGTACAGAAGTTCTTATTGATCAGAGTGACGTATATGCAATAAATTTTGAACCAGACTTCATTGGATTATCAACTACTGGTATTCCTACAACTGGAGATGCAATATGGTTCTACGAAGTAGCATCCAACTCTGGGTTTGCACAATCCTTTACTACTAACTTCCCCAAAGTAACTACAAAGGTAGAAAGGTTCTTTGGTGATGTAGGACTTACTTCTGCTCACGGATTGCTAACTGGTGACATAGTAACACTAGATGCTATACCACAATCAACCGAAACAACTGAAATAAGATATGATCCAGTTCTTGCTAAAGTTACCACAGGTAAAATAGGATTTGCGGTATCTGCCTTCTCATCAGACTTGACTGAAATTACAATACCAGATGAATCTCTACAAAGTGGTGATAAGGTTGTATTTTACAATGGCGGAAATACAATTGCTGGTTTGGTGAATAATGAGACATACTTTGTTCTTAGATTAAACACTGATGCAATCAAACTATGTAAGTACAAGTCAGATGTACTTGAGGCTAACATAGTATCGATATCTACTGTAACTGAAGCATCTGCTAATAATTTAAGTTACCTTGCTAAGATCAATCCACCTCTAGAGTTCACTAGTGGTAATACAGTTACATTTGATGTATCTGATCAAAGTCTATTGGATATGAGACTTGACTTCTTTGAAGATTCATCATTCAGAGAAAAACTTGATGTCAACGGTACAAACGATACTGGATTCAATATTTCTAGAGATGGTATTTCTGGAAATGTAGATGCCACAGTAACTATCAGAACAACTGGTTGGCCAAGTAAATCATTCTATAATTTAACTCCTGTTGTTCCTTCTGATGCTAGAAAGTTATATGGAACATCTGATGCAGAAGTTACTGGTAGAAATAACATTACTTTCAAGGATGTTGTTCTTAAGACAGATCACTCGATTATTAAGTCTAGTGATACTTCATTCAGTTTCAACCTAATAGAAAAACCTCTTGAACCACAAAAAGTTATATCAAGAGCTGGTGTAAGTACAATCACATATAGTACTCAGTCTTCAAATGCAAGAGGGCCTATCAACTCTACTAAGATCAATTTCCCAGGCAAGGGATATACTATCCTACCTAGAGTTATTGGTTTTGCAAGCACACAGGGTCAAGATGCTATTGTAAAAGTTTCATCTCCTGATATTGGTAAGATTGATATTATAGAAAGGATTAAAGATGGATTTGATTATCCAACTGATCCTACACTTCTACCATTCCTAAGTGTCCCTGCCATTGTTGACGTAAGTGGTATTGCACGAATGGATGAGATCCAAGTGGTAGACGGTGGTACAAGGTACAATCAAGCTCCTACACTTGCAGTTCGTGGTAATGACAGTGTACAAATTTCTGCAACTGTATCAGGTGGATCTGTAGATAAAGTTGATATTATTCAAAATGCTTTTGAGTTCAGTGAACCACTTAGTATTATTACAACTAATAACTCCAATGGTTATGACATTGATGCCGTATCTCATAGTGGTACAGATGTCACAGTTGAACTTCTTTTGGATGCACAGTTCAATATTCCAGTAACTACTGGATTTGGATCTACAGAAACTAAGTTACCATTTGCTATAGGTGATAAAGTATTTGTTGAGAATTGCAGACTTAAACCAGATTCAATTCTTGCTGGACAGGGTAACTTTAACTCTGCCGATTATGACTTCTCATTCTATGATGTCACTGGTGTAAGCACTTCAAATGCCACTGTCACGTTCAGTATGGAAAATGCTCCTGGCATTTCTACTGTCACATTAGGTACATATGATGATGACTTTACATTAGGTTCTATTGTCAACTTCAACGATATGGCGAAGTTCAATATGACAATCATCAATGATGCTAAGTTCTTATCTGGTGAAAAAGTAACATCATCTAAGTTTGAAGGATTTGTTGCTGAGAATGGTTGGAATGTCAATATCAGTCAACTTAGATTGAGAGATACAATAGGAACTCTAAGATCTGGAGATAATCTATTCGGTCAGATATCTAAGTTGAATGGTCGTGTAAGAGATGTAAACAGATTTAGTGTTAGAACTACACTAGGATCTACTAGAGACAAAGTTTCTAAGAACGACATGAATGTCGGTATTCTTAATGACTTCAGCCAAAGACTATCCGACAACTTCTACTTCCAGAAGTTCTCATATTCAATCAAGAGTAAGTTACCATATACCACATGGAAAGAACCTGTAAGATCTATTGTTCACCCATCAGGTTTCTTAGAGTTCTCGGATCTCATCATAGAGAGTGATCCTATTGCTAATACTGCTACTGTAGGAATCGCTAAGTCTACTAACATGAAGGTTCAGGCAGTAGATACTAAAGTTGATCTCATCCTCAATATCGATAATGAGATATACATGGGTAAGAGAGATAACTTTGCCATGGTAACTGAAGATGACGCATTACCAGATGGATCTGTACAAAGAATATTCTTCCCAGAAGGTAGACCCATTAAGAGTTTCATTATGAACAAGACCAACAAGGTTTTGAATCTTGATGATATTTCCTCTGGTTTCAATGGATCACACGATAGAACAGGAACACTGGTTGGTAGTAAACAGTTCGGACTTACAGTTGGTGGTGAACCTGTATTCAAGAAAACATACAATGCAGCTGCAACTGCTAATGTTGATCTTGGACTTAACTTACTCAGTATTCAGAATCATAACTTCCAGACTGGACAGGCTGTAAAATTAGATACTCAGGGTGGTACTAAGATTGGTATTGCAACTACATCTCATACTACAGGAGATAAGGACATTGTTATGTCTGTTGTAACTGCTGGTGTGGGTGGAAGTTCACTATTTGAAAATGGATATAACCAACAAATTCCAGGCCCAGTAACAGGAATTGCTGTAACAGAGAATCCTCCAGGCTCAATCTTTAGATTATATGGATTTGGAAATGCAGAAGGTGGTGTTCCAGGCTTTACCACAACTGGAACTGGTGCTAGATTCCAAGTTAAGTTTGACTTTGATCCAACTACAGGTCAATGTATATCAACTGCAATAACTCTAACTGTTGGTGGAGGTGGTTACATTGTTGGTGATACTGTAGGTATTGCTGGTACATTCCTTGGTGGTGCATCACCAGCTAATGATTTGTTATTCCCTGTTACTAAAACAACAGGATCAAGAATCGGAAGTCAAGGTACATATTCTAATGTTCCATCGACAAATAATGGTGGTGGTAGTGGTGCAACATTCAATGTTACTAGAGATGCTAACTTAGATATTTCTACTGTTGAAGTCGTGACTGGTGGAACTGGATATGCTGTTACAAACACAATATCCATTGCAGGCACATACATCGGTGGTGCTACCCCAGGCAACAATATTGAATTAACTCCTGTGGAGTGTGGAACAAGTGTTATGCCTGATGAATTGTTCGTTCAAAAATTAGATGATGTTAAATTCAGAATATCTGGATTCTCAACTTCACTTCCATTTACATTTACTAGTTTGGGAACTGGAACTCATGTTCTTAAAGTTCAAGATCCAAATAAACAGGCTTTGATTTTGATTGACAATATTATTCAAACTCCTATTAAGAACAAGAAGTTAAATGTGGTTATAGCTGACTCAGTTAGTGAATCAGACCAAGGGGTGAATGTCTCAGTTGGTTTAGGTTCTATAACCAAAGGTGATATTATTAAATTAGATGATGAATTACTGAAGGTAAAACAAATTGGTGACACTACATTTGCACAGGCAAAGACCGCTATTGCTAGAAATACAGTAGCTACTGCTTTCTACTATGATACCAACAGAGCTAACTCTTCTGTTATTAGAATTGACGATACAAGTGTCACTATGGATGATAACCCTCCATATTAACTATAAATAAAGAAAAAACGTTTTTAAGTAATGTCTAAACAAGGGATTAGTACAGGTTCGGCTCCTAATGATGGGACGGGCGATACCCTATTGGCAGGGACTATTAAGATTAATAATAACTTTAACGAGATATATGATATTTTCGGAGATGGTACTAACCTTGTAAGTTTTGTTTCTTTTGCTAGCACTGCTGGGTATTCCACTAACTGTGGTATTGCATCAACCTCTGTTCTTGCTGGTCTTGCATCCAGTGTTACAGATAACATTGATATCAATACATCTGGTGTTGTTACAACAAGTTATGCAGATGTTGGTAAGATTACAATTCAACAGCCTGGTGCGATTGCAGATGGCCCTATTGAGGTTGGAACTGCAACAACAATGTTCAGAATCAAAGCAGACGGTATGGTCGGCATTGGAACATCGTTACCTACTTCACAACTAGAAGTTGCATCATTCTCGAATGAAAGACCAACTATTTGGGCAGTTGCTAAAGGTAATGGACAAGGATTACGAGTATCCGATGCAGCAGTAACTGATTCTAAGTCATTCGTTGTTACTAATGAGGCATATACTGGTATTGGTTCTACCTCTCCTACATGTCGATTGGATGTACAAGGTGATATTTTAGTTAGTGGTGCAAGTACCCTGATGGATCAGGTAAACTTCAACTCCGACATTACAGAGAAGGTCTTAGGAAACTTTAGTGATACGTTTAGTGTAAGTGCTGGTGGCACATTCACAGTTGACGTTTCGCAGGGATCTGTTGTGTTGGGTGGACTATCTACATCAGTTACTTCATGGGCATTTACAAATGTCAGTGGTCAAAACAGTAAGGCAACCACAGTAACTATCATCAACAATGCTGGAATCGGATATACTTATGGTGATTCATGTACAGTAAACGGTTCTCCTATTGCAACTGGAGTAAAATGGGTCGGTGGTAATCCTCCGCCTTCCACTGCAAATGACGATATACTCACGTTTAGTATCGTCCGTGATAGCACTGGAGTTACCAGAGTCTATTGCAGTAGTTCTATTAACATCATTTAAGGAATAAATGTCTACTAGAGAAACGCCAGGAGAAGGAGCTCTATTCAGACCGTCTTTTAATTCATCGTATGGTGTTAGCCAAATTGAAGTTTTAGACGGTGGGTCAGGGTATGCTAAAACAGACCCCCCAAAGATTACTATTGAAGGTACAGCAACACCTCAAACAGAAGGTGTGTTTTACCCTATAATCAGTGGTGTCGGCACAATATCTCAGGTTATTATCTTTAACTCTGGTGTTGGGTATTACCCAGTATTCAGTACAACCACTAGTTCACAGGTTGTTGTGGAGAGAGGTGCTTTTGGTAGTATTGCTACAAGTCATGGCACTGGACTTTCTTCAATATTTTCTGGTGATTACAATATTGTAGACGATAATATATTCTTTACAGATGCACCTTATGGTAATGCAGGACCTGCTGGATTAAAAACAAGTTCTTCTTTCTCTGGTAGATTATTCTCTAGAAAATTAGATCCATTTGATGAGAAAGATAAAAACGTAATTCTTGATGATATATCCTTAGAATTTACAGGTATTGCAGGCACACAATTTACACTAACAGAAAACTTAGGTGTAGTTACTGCTCTTTACAATAGTGTCAACACAGGCGTAGACATCAATAATAATCCATTCATATTAATCAATAATGTTGTTCAAACTCCTGGCTTAGATTTTGAAGTAATTGATGCAGATGATAATAAGATTAACTTTTTAAGTGGAGTTCCTAGAGCTGGTAGAATCAATAAAGTGGGTCTACAAACAGGTGCTGGATACTACTTACCAATTAAAGCTTCTGCAAGAGTAGGTGTAGGATCAACTGGTAGTCTTGAGACTATTCAATTAACAGGAAAGGGACAAGGATATAGAGAGTTACCAGAAATTACTGTAAGATCTTCTCAGGGATATGGTGCAAGTATCGGCGCAGTTTTAGGAACATCAGCTGGTAGTGCAGTTGCAATTTCTACAGCAGATTACAACCACATTGCTGGTATCTGTACTTTTACAGCCAACTCTCATGGATTTGTAGAAGGTGATAGGGTAAGAGTCACAGGTGCTGGATTCACATTCACCCCAGTATCAGCATTAAGGAATATCAATACCTTTGGATACGACTATATCACTGGTATTACAACTATTGGTGTAACAGGTGGTCATTATATTGGAACAGGAAGAAATAGAAGTAGAAATTTACTTATAAAACAGGTTCAAGTTACCGAAGGAATATCTACATTTACTTTCAGAGAAGACGCATATCCAATTGTAGATGTCATTGATAATCTTAACGTATTAATAGATTGTGGTGTTAGTACGCAACCATTAACCTATGTTAGCGGGGGATTGGTGCAAGCAGGCGTTGACACTGCAATCTTAGAAGGTAGAAACGTAACTGGTTTTGATGTATTAAGTGGTCACACTGCAAATACATTCAGAACGTTTGTTGGTATCTCTACATTTGCTCATCAATATGTTACTGGTGGTGTAGTAAACAGAGCAGAAGCTGGTATCATAACAGACTTTAGTATTGTGGAGGGTGGAACTGGTTTCTTTGCACCTAGAACTATCCAATACCTCAGTGACACTCCTTCTGAGGGAATCACCACTGTTACTGCAATAGGTCAAACAACTGGTGCATCAATTGACATTGGAGAAGTAATTTATGAGTCATTCTCTGGTATTGCAACAATCAGTTGTAACACTGCTCATGGATTGACAACTGCAAATGTTGTTAAATTATCTGGTATCCAATTCCAAACAGGCATTGGTGATATTACATTCCCATCAGATTCACAAAGATATTTTGGTGTTACAGGAATCATAAGTGCATTTAACTTTAGTGTGAATATTGGTGCTGCAATGACCACAACAGGTATACACACTGCAGCTGCTGGAGTTGGTTCGTTCATACCTTTTGATGGTCATGGTTTAGAAACTGATGACTTTGTTAATGTTACTGGTGTTGCAGTTACATTCACAAGTGCTCCTTCCGTTCAAGTTGGTCATGTTGAGTATGATGAAACATCTGGTATTGCAACCATCACTACAAGAAAGAATCACAATCTCACAGAAGATGATTGTGTAATACTTTCTGGTATTGCCTTTACTTGCGACTATGACCCTGCACTAGGAGTTTCTAGTGCATTATATGATAACATAACTGGAGTTCTAACTGTAACCACTGCCGCACCTCATGGGTACAAGGTAGGTAAAGATGTGATACTATCTGGTCTTGCATTTACCTGTGCTATAGACAATGGTGCAAGAGATCATTACTATCCAAGAAGTAGGTCAACTGCATATGATACTTCTCTACCTATCACAGGTTATGCTGGCACTGCACTTGCAATAGATGTTGGTATATCTCGTGTTAAGAATCAATATGTTCATAGATTTGAAGAGGCAATCAACGGTGCGTTGATATATGGTGGTGATTATGACCATACTTTTGTTCGTGCAACCGAAGGTGCTTTACTAACTGGAGGACCTTTCTTACATGCTTTCTACAGTGCAACTGCAACATCAACATTCTCTGGTGGAGACTATGCACACACTTATGTAAGTTCTAAAGAGAAAACAATCAAGGTTGGTGGTGATTATGCACACACCTTTGTCCCTGCAAAAACAACTCCCAATGGTATTACTGTAGTTGGTGGTGGAACAACCACTCCAACAAATGCTGACTATACTCCTAGCACTGGTTCACTAGTTTTGACTATTGCGAATCATGGTTTATCTGGGCCTAGTCAACATTCAATCACAACTGCAAATTACAACCCAATTGTGGGTATTATGACTGTGACTATTCCTAGTCATGGTTTCTCAAATGGCGATCAGGTTAAAATTGCAGATGGTTCTATTGGTTGGAAGTGTTCATTAGACGCATTTACATCAACCAAATACTATCCAAGATCTACAGATCCAATCAGTGATAGTTGGATACCCATCTCAAACAAGACAACAGACACTTTTGAGGTCTTTGCTGGTATTACCACTAGAGTGGATTACACAGTATCTGGAGCGGACTACACACCTTCTGTGGGTGTTATGACTATGAGTATTGGAACTCATGATTTGATGACTGGACAAAGTATCAAGTTTAGACCTAATTCATTAGGATTTACATGTACTGCTGACCAAAATACTGTAACAAAATATTATCCAAGAACAAAAGATCCAACTTACAATACTGCCGTTCCAATAACAGGTGTAGCTGGGACGACTATTACAGTCAACGCTGGTATCTCAACTATTGTTAAGTATAACATAAGATTCGCTGATTACACTCCAGCGTCAGGTATTATGACCGTTTCTGTTGAAAGGTTGCATAATTTCCAAGTTGGAGAATCTATTAAGTTCAAGCCTGGATCTATTGTATTCAAATGTGAACAGGATGGATATCAAACTAATCACTTCTATCCAAGAACAAGTGACCCATACTACGATAAACCAGTAGAGATTGTGGGTTCTGCTGGTACAACCTTTACAGTTGATGTGGGATCTACTGGTGGAGCAAACATATACCAATTTGTCCCTAATCAGGGTGTTGCTGTTGAGGCAGTTATCTCTGGTGGTGATTATCCATATAGTTTATCTGGTATTGGAACTGATGCAGTTATTACTGGTGGTGGAGATTATACTCCTTATGTTTTTGTTTCTGCAAATACAAATGGTGTAGAGAGACCATCAACACAGATACAAATAGCAGAGGGTGCATTGACATTCAAGTGTGCTAAGGATAACTATGCAACTGAACATGCCTATCCTCGTAATACAGACCCAGCATACAATACTAATCTTGGAATCGTTTCTGCAACAACAAACACCTTTGAAGTAAGGGTTGGTGTATCTACAATTGAAGAACGTTCCATATCAACATCCACATACAATGCTGGTACAGGTGAACTTGTGCTTAATGTTGGTGCTGGACACTCATACATCAATGAGTCAGCTCATACAATTTCGACGGCAACTTATAATGCTAGTACTGGTGTACTAGAACCAACTATTGCAAATCATGGTTTCGTTTCTGGTGAGTACGTCAAGTTTGATTTAGAATCAATTACATTCAAATGCGATAAAGATGGATACACTGCCGACAAGGCATATCCAAGATATTCTGATCCATACTTGAATGAGTGGTTGCCAATTTATAATGTTGGTGTTAATACCTTCTCTGTATTTGTTGGTGTATCCACTATTGTAAATACACATTGGTTCCAAAGTGCAACTACTGGTGGTCTTAAGAAGGCTAGAGACACTGTTGGTATCAATACTGCATCTATCAACTTCACATGTGCTAGAGATAATTTTGCAACAGAACACGCATATCCTCGTCCTGATGATCCTATAGGTGGTAATGTTTCTGTTGGTATTGGATCTACTTCAGCAACTACAATTACAATCAATGTTGGTGTATCAACGATTGTAAACTCTGCAATTACTACTGCAGCCTACACTGCAAGCACAGGTATTATGACTGTGTTCTCTAATGTTCATGGTTTCAATGGTGCATTAGATGATAAGATAGTTACGTTTGCAACTTATGATGCTGGTAGTGGTATCATGACAGTTACTTCTGCTAATCACGGATTGACAACTGGTAACAGAGTTACATTCAAGAGAGATTCCATTAGATTCAGATGCCAAATGGATCAAAGGAAAACTATCAAGAGTTATCCAAGAAGAAAAGATCCATCAGATCAACAATGGTTATCAGTCACAACTGTTGACCTTGATAAGTTCTCTGTAAACGTAGGAACCTCACCCCTTGTCTACCATAGTCCCACAAGTGGATCATATGATCCTTTCACTGGATTGATGACTGTAGACATTGGATCACATACACTACAAAAAGGAACCTCTGTAAAACTTAAAACAAATGGATTCAAATTTACTTGTGCTTTAGATAATCATGCGTCATTCCACTATTACCCAAGGAAATCTGGTATATCTGGCCCAGATCCTGCTTACAATACTGCTGTTAAGATTACTTCTACTACAGATACCACAATTACTCTGGACGTAGGTAAGTCATCTAACCAATCAGCACACATCTTTGTTTCTGCAAATGCCAACTCTGTTATCAGTGGCGGTAATTACATACACACATTCGAGAACGCAGACCTAGATTCAATGTTAGTTGCTAGAGACACAATAGGTCTTGCAACAGACTCCTATACATGGAGATGTTCTCAGGACAACTATGCAACAGATCACACATATCCTAGAATCACTGATCCTATACACAATGTAGAGGTCGGCATTGTAACTTCAACTATAGATACATTCACAATTAACGTAGGTATCACATCAAGAATCAAGTTCAATGTAACTAATGCCACATATGATCCTAACAGTGGATTAGTGACTATGACGACTGATTCATCTCATGGATTGTCAACTACAACAGCTATTGGATTGGCAACAAATGGATTCGTGTACACATGTGACATGGATCAGAACGCTACTGAACACGCATATCCTAGAACCACAGACCCTGCACACAATACTTCATTATACCCAATATCAGTAACATCTAATAATGTAGTTGTTAACGTCGGAGTTTCTACCAGAGTAGAATACAATATTAACCATGCAGATTACCATGAGTCTATTGGTATCATGACTATGTTCTTACCATCAGTTCATGGTATTACAACTGCTGCTGGAGTAGGTAGAAATGTTAAGTTGAAAACTGAGGGTATCTTATTCTCCTGTTCACAAGACAACTATGCCACAAAACAATTCTATCCAAAAGGCGGAGATCCTTATTACAATGGTTCACTGATTACTAGAGTTATCAATAATACTCAGATTGAAACTCAGGTAGGCCCATCTACCACACCTAGTTTCTATAACTCTGGTGGTAAGATTCAAGGTGTCATACTTGCACCTAGACTTAGAAATAACTCACTCAGTGGCCAAGACTTTGCTGCTGGTGGTACATTTGTTGATAAGATTATTGACAGTAAGACATATGTTGTCAATGTTGGTATTTCAACTGTGGATCACAACTATGCTAGAGCTGGAATTTCACAACAAGGTAAGAGAATTGCATCATCTATCGAAAAAGGATTCTCTGGATTTGATGTAATCGAGAAATTAGATGCTGCCAGATTCAGAATCAACGCTGGTGTTACTACAGAAAAAGCTCTCTTCAAGAGAGGTGGTAGATTGGATAAACCAGTTTACCTTGACATTGCTGCTCCAAATCCATACTTCAATACTGGTCTAGAATATGTTTCTGGTTCTACTGGTCTTGGAACAGATGCAGTAGTTGATTTCCGCATCAATGTAGATGGTAATATTAGTGAGTTTAACCTTACTGAAGAAGGAATTGCTTACAAGGTTGATGATGTACTCACAGTCAGCGGTATTGCTACAGACCCAAGAGTAGGTGTCAATACAGAATTTACATTGAAAGTTCAAGAACTTGAGAACGACAAATTCTCTGGATTCTATCCAGGCCAGTTCATCTTGTTTGATGATATAGCACCATTCTTTAATGATATTCGTAAGAAGTTTACTTTATCTGTAACAACTAGTGGTGTAACAGAGATTCTAAGTCTTAAGACTTTGCCTGGTAGTGATATGGATATTAGTAACAATATCTTTATCTACATCAATGACATTTTACAGACTCCAATTTCATCTTACACATTCAAAGGTAGTAGAGTAATCTTTACTGAAGCACCTAAGGCTAACTCTAAATGTTCTGTATTTTACTTCAGAGGATCTAAGAGAGATGTCGAAACTGTAGAACCAGTAGCATCAGTCAAGCCTGGTGATATTGTAAGGATTAATGAAAATAGACTTGATCCACTTGACACAGATCAGTTTGATAGAACAACTAAGAGAATTGTTGCTTCTGATGTATTAGAAACATTCTCTTACAACAGTATTGGAGTCAACACTGCTCAGGATGCAGAAAGACCTCTTTCATGGGAGAAACAGAGAAAAGATCAAGTTCTTTCTGGTGTTCTAATTCCTAAGTCTAGACCAGCATTGAAGAGTAGAGTTCTACCAACAACCAGAATCATTAAAAATGTTGGTCAACTAGACGATAGTTTCTATGTCAATAATGCTTTCCCAGTATTCAATGCTATAGACAAATTAATACAGTCTGAAAGAAATATCCAAATATTTGAGGACTTGACTATTCAGCCTGGAATCATAACATCTCTAGTTTCCACATCATCCAGTATTTCATCTTTGACTATAAGTGATGGTGGAACTGGATATGCAAATCTAACTAATCCTACTGTTGCAATATCAAGTGCATTGATAGGACGTAAAGATCCAATATCTGCATGGGAGTTCGATGCAATTACTGGTATTACATCAGCGGTAGAGTTCAGAGCGATTACAAAGGAAGATCCATATGTTGCTGTTGGTGCAAGTAGTTTCTACATCAATACTAAGAGTGGAACATTCTGGGAAAGAGGTAGAATTGGATTTGGTGGAACTATAACATTCAACGGAGTTGGTGTTGGTAACAGTGGAACATCTGATGTTCATATCATGGCAGTTGGTGACTTTGGATCTATGGCAAGAGCAGTTTCGATTGGTAACAGTATCAGTACATGGACTGCAATAGATCTACTAGAACAGAGACAAATACCTGCTATCGGTCAAGTTCAAACACTAGACAGTACATACGAAGGTAACTTCCAAGACACTATCTGGGAAGGAACTAGAAATACATGGGTTTCTGTTGGTGCTGGTGGATCAATCTTTACTGCTGTAGGTCTTACAACAGCAGCTGCGTTCAGTCAATACTCAGGAACTTTCCAACAACTAAATGCAGTATGTTATGGTCAGTCGGAGTTCATTGCAGTTGGTAATGGTGGTGTTATCCTTGCTTCCACTGATGGAACGGGATGGGGAGATAAAACAAGTAACACTAACTTTGACTTGAATGATATCATCTATGACGGTAATAGATTCATTGTTGTTGGTGATAGTGGTACGATTGGTATTTCAACCAATAAGAACTTCTGGCAACCTTGGAGTCAACAGTTACCAGCTGGAACACAACACCCTGCTACATTTGACTTTGCTAAGATTAAGTTCTTTGATAACTTGTATATTGGTATTTCTACAGTAGGTCAACTATACTACTCATTTGATCTTGCTAATTGGAACCTAAGAACCATAAGTCATCCTAATCAGATTCGTGACTTAGTGGATACTCCATACGGCGATTTCTCAAGTAGAAGAGTTATCACAGTTGGATCAGGAACAACTACTTTCTATGCAGATCCAGTAATCAATAGAGCGACTGCAACTGCATCTGTGACTGCTGGTGTTATCACAAGTGTTAGTATCACTGATGGTGGATTTGGTTATGAAGTGGGTAGTAATCCTCCAGTAATAGTCGAAGCAGATAGAACTAAGAAAGAAGATATATTCTCGGTCAACGCAGTCGGAGACTTTGGTGATATTGTAGGAATAAATACATGGCTACCTGGCACTGCTGGTGTACTACCTAGATTAGCATTTACACTCAAGTCACAGTATAACGATAACTCAAACTTAGGTTATGGTTATTCTTCCTTGAACGCACTAGGAGTTGAATATACTGGACTTCAGAAAGGTGATTTCTTCACCATCTATGATAGTTCTTTAGTTGTTGGCCATGCACTGACTGGTATTACAACCTCAAGTGGTTCAAATCAACCTGTCGGTATGGTAACTTCTGGTGATTATCTTGGTGGTGTATTCAGAGTAGAAGAAGTGACTGTTGGTGATGCAATCTCTGGACTTGCTACTGTTACATGTGCTTTCTTACCTGGCCCAACACCTTATGGAAATAATACAATCCAAGTTGGTCTTGGTGTAACATCAAACATGGATACCTTCTGGGGTAAATACAGTTGGGGTAAATTCTTTGGTTATCAGAATCGTGGTGCTGGTAATCCAACTAATTTCTTAGTCAATACTATGAACGGAAACGTAGGATTATCTACTGCTGCCGTGGTTTCCAGAACCAAACCATTAACTTAACCACTAAATAAAACAAAAAGACTAGTTTTTTAAAATGCCTGCCATAATATCCGAACAGTTTAGAATTTTAAATGCCGAGACCTTTGTTAAAAGTTTTGTCGGAGTCGGATCTACTGTTAACAAATACTACGCTTTTATGGGATTACCCAATTCCATAGAACCAAAGGCGGGTGGTACTGCCACATGGGCAACTGATACTCCCTCTCCTCTAGATGGATTTGAAGAGGAGTATTCAATAAAAGAATCTATCATTGCTATGAAAAAGGTAACTGATAAGGATGTTCGCAGACTTGTCAGGAAAGTTAGTTGGGTTGCTGGTACAACTTATGAGATGTACAGACACGACTATAATATCTACAATCTCACACCTATTACTAGTCAGGGAAGTTTGTATGATTCAAATTACTACATAGTGAATGAAGACTTGAAAGTTTACATCTGTCTACAAAATGGATCAGACCCTGAAAACTCAAAGGGTAGGCCTTCATATGACCAACCCACATTTGTTGACCTTGAACCAAGGGCAGCTGGCACTAGTGGCGATGGTTACGTTTGGAAATACCTTTATACGATTAAGCCATCCGAAATCGTTAAGTTTGACTCTATTGAATACATACCAGTGCCCGAAAACTGGGGCAACGAAGGCGAGACTGTTGCAACAAAGGCTAATGCTATAGATGGAAAGATCGAAGTTGTTGTTGTTAATGATAGAGGCTCTAACTATCAACCGATCTCTACATCTTTTGCTAATGTTCCGATTCTCGGAGATGGAGCAGGCGGAAAGGCAACAATTACGATTGATTCTTTCGGAAAGGTATCTGAGGTATTTGTTACTGATGGAGGAGAAGGATATACCCACGGATCTATACAATTCTTTCCAGGCGCTCCTGGCAGTGAGTCTGGGGGTGTTCTTGCTAACCTTACCAATACAGGAATAGGAACTACATCTGTTGCTGGGTTCAGTGTGATTATCCCACCTAAAGGTGGACATGGATATGACATCTACAGAGAATTAGGAGCATACAGAGCATTACTATATTCCAGATTTGAGACACTAGAAACTAACCCCGACATAATTGAAGGCAATGACTTTGCTAGGGTTGGACTAATAAAAAACCCCACCGTGTTTGGTAGTAGTACAGAATTACTAGATACCGCAATGGTGAGTGGACTGAAAGCATTGAAATTAACTGGGGTCACTACAGCAACAACCTACGCTGTTGACTCTGAAATTACACAAACAGTTGGTTTAGGATCAACTGCGGTTGGATATGTAGCAGCATGGGATAAAGTTACTGGAGTGTTGAAATATTATCAACCAATGGGTCTTGCATCTAGTGAAACTGGATATAAGATTATTCCGTTCACTTCAAATCCTGACACTGGATATGGAGTTACCATTCAAGGTTCATCTGTGGTTGGTTCACTTCTCTCTGTTGATACTAACTATAACGGTGTTAGTACCTCAATAAATAATAAAGTATATCAACTTGGTATGAGTTTTAGTTCTGGTATTTCATCAGCAGAATTCAATACTAAATCAGGTGAAGTAATTTACATTGATAACAGGACTGCGATTCCTAGATCGGCAAGTCAAAAAGAAGACATCAAAATCGTGCTGGAGTTCTAAAAGCAAATGCCACAAAATACCAACTTAAATTCATCTCCGTACTTTGATGATTTTAATGAGTTAAAGAATTATCAGAGGGTACTATTCAAGCCAGGTTTACCTGTACAGTCTAGAGAACTTACAACACTTCAATCGATTCTACAGAATCAGGTTGAAAAATTTGGTAAGCACTTCTTCAAAGAGGGTTCTGTTGTAATTCCAGGCCAGATTGCTTATGATTCTGAGTATACTGCTGTTCAAATCGATGACAGTCACTTAGGTATTCCAGTATCCATATACCTAGAGAATTTAATAGGTAAAAAAATTAAAGGTGAAACTAGTGGTGTTACTGCTAAGGTAGAAACTTATATTACAAATAGAGAATCAACAAAAGGGGCATATACTTTATACATCAAATATCAGAGTTCTAGTGATTCTGATTTCTCTAGAAACAGTTTTGCAGACGGAGAGAACTTACTACTACAAGAGGATATGAATTATTCTCTATCAAGTATTAGATCTGGGGCTAGTTTTGCAACAACATTAATATCAAATGCGACTGCAACAGGTGCTGCAGCAAAGATAGCTACTGGTGTTTATTTCATTAGAGGATTCTTCGTAACTGTTGCTGATTCTACAGTTATCTTGGATCAGTACAGTAACAAACCATCATACAGAGTAGGTTTACTAATCAAAGAAGAATTAGTAACAGCATCTTCCTCAGATAATGACTTATATGATAATGCAAGAGGATTCTCAAACTTTGCAGCGCCTGGTGCTGATAGACTCAAGATTTCTACATCTCTAATCAAGAAGTCTCTTACTGATCTAAATGATGAAAACTTTGTAGAGTTGATGAGAATTGAAAATGGTATTCTCAGAAAGTTTGTAAAATCTGGAACTAAAGTTGATGATCTAATTCGTGATGAGTTAGCAAGAAGAACATTTGATGAGTCTGGTCATTATTATATCAAACCATTCCCACTATCACCTAAAGAGTGTCTAAATGACAGGATAGGAAATAATGGTGCTTACTATTCTAATCAATTAACACAACAAGGCAATACACCGATAGAAGATTTGATGTGTTTGTCTATAGGGCCTGGAAAAGCATACGTTAAGGGATACGAGATAGAAACACTTAACACTACGACTGTTGATGTTCCAAAACCTCGTACTACACAAAAAATAGTTAACGAGTCATTACCATTCAGTGTAGGTAGACAGATAGAACTTAATAACGTCTATGGTTCACCTCTAATTGGTGTCAGCACTAGTTCTTATGTAAAACTATTCAACGAAAGAACTTCTACTGTAGGCACACCAAACGGTGAACAAGTTGGTGTTGCCAGAGTATATGATATGAAATTGAAGAATGTTGGTTATGCAGATTCTTCTACAATATTTGAATCGTCTTTATATGATATTCAGACATTCACATATCTACAACTAAACACAAAAGCGACTGTAAATCTTCCAGCATATATCGTTGGACAAAACAGTAATGCTTCTGGATATGCTTATACATCTTCAAATGGATCTACACAACTTACTTTATATCAGGTATCTGGTCAATTCCAAGTAGGTGAGGAGTTCTTTATCAACGGTGTTACTGCGAATAGAAGTATCACAGAAGTGGAAGACTATGGCATAGATGATGTAAAACAGTTAGTCAGTAATGATATGACTAACTATCCATTTACAGCAGATCCTATCCTAAGTCTAGGTCATTTGATTGCTCCTGTTGCAACACAGTTTACTATAAGTGCTGCATCTGGTGCTGCATCTACAATATCATCTCCCAGTGCAAGTTTTGTTAACTCTGGTATCAAGACAGGTGACATCATTCAGTATAGTTTGTCTGGTAATTCAGTTCCCACATACAACAAAGTTACAGCTGCAAATGCTATTGGAATTAGTCTAGAAGCAACAGTAGATGTTGAAAACGTATGTTCTGGTGCATTACCAACATCTGATACAAATGTGAATGACTTGTTTAAAGTTACTTTAGAAGTTCAAAACAACTCTAAAGCATTTTTATTCAGTGAACTTACAAAACCTTTTGTTTCAACTGTAGATACTAATGGTGCTGACATCCTATTCAAGAAGTCATACAGTATAACAGTTGCAAGTAATGCTTTCAGTGGAACTTTAGAAACTGATGCAGACTTAACTTTAGAACCATTTGATGAAGAGGATTACAACCTTTCATTTAAGACATCTGGTAAGACAGAAAATTTAACTAATCAAAAACTTACAGTCAGTGGCAGAACAGTAACTCTATCTGGATTAGATACAGCATCAGGTGCTGCTATATTGACAGTAACTTGGAAGAAGATAAATGTAAAACCAAAGGCAAAGGTATTTAAGAGAGCGACAACATATACAATCAATAAGTCTAATAAGACTCAATCTGGGACAGGATTGATGAAGTTGAATGATGGTTTGACATATGATACAGCATACGGAAACAGAGTTCAAGATCAGAGAATATCTCTAGGTGCTTGTGATGTTGCAGAGGTTATTGCAGTATTAGAATCTTCATCTACTGATGATGCACAGTTCCCAATATTACAACTTACAAATCTAAACTCTAACATTCTTAATGCTATAGTTGGTGAAACTATAGTCGGTAAGACATCTGGTGCAGCTGCTGTGTTTACTGCAACTAATGGATCTAACGAAGTAGAATTTGTTTCTCAAAATGAAAACTCCTTTGAGATAGGTGAAGAAGTTGTATTTGAAGAAACTCAAGTTGCTGGTACAGTTCAGACCTTCATTCCAGGCGATAGAGATATTAGAAATAACTATGAGTTTGATCCAGGCCAAAGATTAGACTACGTTGATTTCTCTGCAATCGTCAGAAAAGAAGGAACAGAGGCACCAACAAGAAGACTCACAGTTGTATACAATAACTTCGTTATTGATGCGGCAGATCCAGGCGATTTCGTAACTGTTAACTCTTATGCAAGAAGTTTATATGGTGCTGCAATTCCATTCATCAATGGTAGAAGTGCTGCAGATGTTATTGACTTAAGACCTAGAGTTACATCTACTATTGCTGGTAAAGCTCCTTGGGAATTTGAAGCGAGACAGTTCAATGCTGGCACATCATCTTCATCACATATCGTTGCAAAAGACAAATCATTTAACTTATCATACGAATACTATCTTGGAAGAATTGACAAGTTATTCTTAAGTAAAGAAGGTATCTTTACTTTATCTCAGGGTGTTCCATCAGAATTACCTAAACTTCCAAACACCATTGATAATGCTTTAGAAGTTGCTACTATTTCACTTCCACCATACTTATTTGATCCATCTGATGCTGGTATTACAGTAGCTAAACACAAGAGATTCCGAATGAAAGATATCGTGACTCTTGAGAATAGAATTAAGAATATTGAATATTACACATCACTATCACTACTTGAAGTAGAGACATCAAACATGTCTCTTCGTGATCCACAGACTAACTTGGAAAGATTCAAGTCTGGATTCTTCGTAGATAACTTTAAATCTGTTACTGGTGGTGACATAAACAATAGTCAGTACAAATCATCTATTGACTCTATAGAAGGTAGATTAAGACCTCAACACTACACAACATCTATTGATCTTTTACTTGGATCAGAAGCGATTGTGGGTGCTGCAACATCTTCAAATCCATCTGCTGATTACAGATTTGTAGAAGATCTTGGTGATACAAACGTCAAGAGAATTGGTGACGTTGTTTGTTTGAATTACAGTGATACTGTTTACTTAGAAAACAACTTTGCAACTCGTATTGAGAACGTAAACCCATTCGCTGTTGTAAACTGGATTGGTCAGGTTGAATTAAATCCAGGCACTGACACATGGATAGAAACTAGAAGAACTGCTGCTACTTATGATATAGAAGGTAGTTTCAATTCCACTATGGGTATTACTGGCGCTGATAGTAATACTGGTCTTTCACCTATTGATTGGGGATCATGGGAAACAACTTGGACAGGATCAAGTATCGATACAGGACCAAGTTTATTCAGTAGAACTGATACCGAAGTTACTGGTAAGAGTTCTAAGAGAGGAAAGTATGTTAAGAGGCGTGGTATTCCAATTACTACAACAACTAACTTCCTTGATACAACATACGATTTCAAAGAGCAAACAACCACAACTACTACAAACCAAACAAGACAGGGTATTCAGTTCCGTGTTGGTGAGAGATTTGACACTACAAGTCTTGGTGATAAGGTTGTAAATACAGAAGTCATTGCTACAATGAGATCTAGGAACATTGAATTTGTTACTAGAAGACTCAAGCCAAATACAAGATTATACCCATTCTTTGATAATATTGATATGTCAAGGTTTGTTGTACCAAAACTTATCGAGATTACAATGGTATCTGGTACATTTGGTGCTGGTGAAATTGTAGAAGGAAGTCGTGCTAACTCTAACAATGATGCAATTAGATTCAGATTGGCAAATCAGAATCACAAATATGGTCCTTATAACAATCCTAATCAGGTTTATAAACAAAATCCATATGACCCTGCATCTAGTATCTCATCCACATATTCATCTACCACTTCATTATTAAATGTAGATACTGCATCTCTAGAACTCCAGTCTGCATCTGGTTTCTACGGATACATCACCACTGGTATGAAGTTGATTGGACAGTCTAGTGGTGCTATTGCAACTGTATCTGCAATTAGATTAATTACAGATAAGTCAGGAACACTTATCGGATCATTATTCTTACCTGATCCTACAATTCCATCTGCTCCATCTTTCAATACTGGTACTAAGACATTCACTCTGTCATCATCTCCTGTAAACTCAACTATCTCTGGATTTACAGATAGTTCTGGTGAGGCTAACTTCACATCATCTGGTACATTACAAACTGTAGAGTCTTCAACTCTTAGGACAAGAAATGCAGATGTACAGAGAATACCACAGTCTGCTGATAGAACTCTGACTGACGAAAGTAAGAGATTGACAATTGAGAATACCTTTGCAAACAGATCTACAACTCAGACTAGGTGGGTTGACCCTCTTGCTCAATCATTTGAAGTTCCCGACATCAATGGTGTATTCCTTACTAAATGTGACGTTTACTTCCAAGCGAAAGACACAAATGAATTACCTGTTACCTTACAAGTAAGAACACTTCAAACTGGTTTACCTACTCAAGAAATCTTGCCATTTGGTGAGTGTATTCTTGATCCTGATCAAGTTGTATTATCAGCTGATGGTTCTAAACCAACTACATTTACATTCCCATCGCCCGTATATTGTGAGGGTGGAGGAGAGTTTGCACTTGTTCTTCTATCTGCATCTAACGAATACTTTGTCTACATCTCTAGGATGGGTGAAGAAGATATTACAACAGTCAATGCTGCAGATTCTGAGAAGATAATTGTATCTCAACAACCTTTACTTGGTTCACTGTTCAAATCACAGAAC
>VMHT01170932.1_pt1 | contig 32374 bp, 25 predicted proteins | sample 4693611 | NCBI WGS metagenome assembly VMHT01 (sample SAMN12280063, study PRJNA550983) | marine metagenome | isolation source: seawater sampled from same location over 5 years 0.02-0.2 micron viral filtrate | place: USA: collected off the coast of southern California halfway between the port... ...
CGTTCCCTACCGCGTTGTGCCTGTTCGGTTCGAGCCTCAGGATCTGAAAGAGAACGGCACACTGCCTTCGCCAAATCACTCGAATCACCGGTTGTAAACAACTCGCCAACTGTTTCATCGATCATTTCGGTAAGTGGGGCTTGATTGACGGTCACGACAGGGGTGCCGCTCGCAAGCGCTTCGAGCGGAATCAGACCTTGTCCTTCATAGTAGGATGGATAGACGACCAAATCTGCGGAACGGAAGTGCTGTGCGAGTTCCTCAAACGGCATACCCGGCTGAATGAATACCGCATGATCAACACCGAGTTTTTTTGCTTGTTTTCTCAGTGTTTTGGCCATATGACCACGGCCAATAATACACAGGCGTGCCCCCGGAGATTGTTCGAGTATTTCTGGCATCGCCCGCAAAAGAGTTCGATGACCTTTCCTTGCGACGAGGCGGCCGACAGCAAGCAGCAGGGGCGTGGACTTTGAAGGGCGGCCACACAAGGCATCTTCATCTGCAGCATCGTATTTTTTTCTCAATGCTTCATGGGCGAGTTGTTCCTCTTCATCGTCAGTATTGCTCGGGCGAAAGACAAGGTGGTCGACACCATACAGAATGGTCTCACAACGCCAATTTTCAGGAGGCTTGTACCATTGTTGAAACTCCTGTTTTGTTGATTCGCTGATAGCCACACTTACAGAGGACGCTTCGACACCGGCTTGCTCGTATCTAGCATACCATCCGCCTGTGGTGAGAATGGCCAAATCGTTAGGATTCTTCCACGTCGCAGCTTCTCGGTATTTAGCAGCTAATTTCATTCCATTTCGCTCACCAATCCAACTTCCGTTCAATGCTGATACCACTGGTGCGATGTTTGCTTCGACCCACTGGAATTCTTTGCGTTTCCAGCTGACGAGGGGAAGAAGTGTGTGAACCACATCAACAGGGACACTCGCATGCAACTGCTTGAGGGCCCGTAGAGCATGTTTTCCGTACGACCTCGTAAAGGCCATAGGCGCTTTCAACCACGGTACTTCGATGACGGAGACACCCTGTTGGGGTGGCGCTCGTCCTTTGTGCGCTCTCGTGATGATGGTGATGCTATGGCCACGTGCCGCCAAATGACCAGCCAAGTGGAACACCACCGAGCCAATCCCTCCCCATCTAGGAGGGTATTCACCCGACACCATGGCGATGTGCATAACGGACCGAGAACGCTCTTGGGTTTCAATGTCACCGAATTCATGAGCGTAGGATTCAAGTTCTCGCTCCAATGCTTTGAAGGGGGTTGTCTTTGTCGGGGATTCATGGGCGAAAAACTCCCTGTCACTGTGACGGTGATTCTTCCAACTCGAAATGAAGAGGAAGCACTGGGTCCAACCATCGATGCAATACCCCGTGGTTGGTGTAAAAAACTCGAGATTATGATTGTCGATGGTAACTCAAGCGACCGCACTCGTGAGATCGCCCTAGAAAAGAAAATCAGAGTTCACCTTGAAGATCGTAAGGGTTACGGAAGAGCCTACAGAACTGGTTTTGACGTTGCGACAAATGACATCATCGTCACCATGGATGCAGACTGCACGTATCCTGCAGAACTCGTTCCAACACTGGTGAAGCGGTTGTTGGATGATGACCTTGATTTCATCACATGCGACCGACTTTCACTTGCTGAAGAAGGTTCAATGCCAGGCATTCACGGCTTTGGGAACTGGGCGCTCTCGTTCACAGCTCGACTTTTGTTCGGTTATGGAATCAAGGATTCACAATCCGGCATGTGGGTGTTCAGAAAATCTATTTTCGATAATGAAGAAATGCGCCCAACCAACGATGGAATGCCTCTTTCTGAGGAGATGAAAATTCTTGCACGCCGAGTGCTCGGAAAGAACAAGGCTGTTGAAATCTCAGTACCTTACCGTCCTCGTGTTGGTGAAGCAGAAATTCACACATGGGGCGATGGTTGGAAGAATTTCAAGTTCCTCTTTGCCCGTCGAGTGGGTCTTCACCGAACCCGTACTCCGTGGGGTTCGAGGCCATCAAATCCGGATTCAACCAACGGCGATTTACCAGAACAAGCCTGAGTTGATTCAATGGAATTTTGGCACCAGCGATGGTTCAACAACCAAATTGGCTTCCACCGTCTTGTTGCAAACGACTTGCTCATCAAGCACTGGCCATCGCTTGAGTGCCAACCGGGAGCCAATGTATTGGTGCCGTTGTGTGGAAAAACTCTGGACATGCACTGGCTCAAAGAACATGGTCACAAGGTCATCGGTGTCGAACTCGTGGAAAAGGCGGCTCGCTCTTTTTTTGAGGATGCGCAATTAACGCCGCACATCGAGTCAAAAGGTGAGCACACAATGTTCACCACTGAAGATATCACAATTGTTCAAGGCGATGTATTCACCCTCCCAGAAACAATGGCCAATTGCCAAGCTTGGTATGATCGAGCAGCGATGGTGGCGCTGCCATCGGACATGAGGGCACGCTATGTCGATCAAATCTATTCTCTATGCTCACCTGGTGCAGTCGGCTTGATGATCACCTTTGCTTACCCGCAAGAACAAATGCAAGGACCACCATTTTCATTGCCTGATGAAGAGGTGTTCGAAGTCTTCTCCGAACGATTTGAGGTTGAACTTTTGGAGAGCATCAACCTCGAAGATGAAAAAGATCGTGGCCTATCTCAAATCACATCGTCAGTCTTCAAAATCAAGCGAACCTGATTCAGACGTTGTCCCAATCAAGGTCGACACCGGTCAATGGTTTTACTTCCTCTGGCTCACCTTCAAGCTCGGCTTCGACTTCTGTTGCTGCTTCTGTGACGCCGCCTTCCAGTGAAATTGGGGTTGAGGTTTTCACTGGCTCAACAGGTTTCTCTGACCTGAATGCATCCCATGATTCAATCATATCCAATTCTGCAAACCGTGCCCTACGACGCGATGCAATCATAGCTACAGCGACGAGCAACACCACAAAAGCGCCAATAGCGCCAACAAGCATCATTGTTCGGCCATCGCTTGGAGGATCAGAAATATCGAGGGTTATGCTGATGACATCGACGTTTGCGTTCTCTCCTTGCCCGTCGGTAGCGATGACCTTCATGTTTGGCCGGCCTGCACCATCAGGCAGCAATTCCAGATTACCTTCCCACACGCCATCACCGTTGGCATCTGTGAGGTTCAATTGCCACTCTTGTTGGTCATACTTCACGGTCACACGGACGTCTTCTGTGGTTCCATCGGCGTCTGTCATCGTCACTGAAATCGCCAATGTATTCACTTCACCTGCAATTAAGGTCGTTGGCGTATAGACGAGGTTCGACAATCGGGGGAGGCTTGATTGGAAGGTGATATTCGCAAACACCTCATCTTCGCCTCCTCGGCTATCCCGAATGTAAAGTGAAATCATGTGTTCACCGGGCAAAAGACTGACCTCATCCATGCTGCGAGTTGACAGGATGGAATAGGAACCGTCCACTGCCCAGTATCGCCATTCACGAGCGACCATATCGTCATCAGCATCTGTTGACTCTTCACTGAGGATAAGAACGCCACCAGCTTCGATCGAATCTCGATTTGACGGCGTAACCATGGTTGCAATCGGATCTGATTGGCCTACAGTAATGGTAAGGAATGTGCTCGAGGACAAACCAGTTTCATCTTCCAAAGTCACCTCAACAGAATGGGTTCCTGCGGGAAGATTGCTGATGTGGGTCTCACCTGGATTGACTGCATCGAGAAGAGGTTCGCTCAACAGATCGCTACGCACAGTGAGTGTGAAGTTGTCGTCATCGTAATCAACGGATAGGACAGCATTCCAGAAAATAGGGTCAGAGGAACGGAAAATCTCCTCGTCCAACGGGGAGACCAAATTGAGAACAGGAGCGGAGGTTGTCACTTCGACAGTTCGAGAAACAAGGACTGGCTCATGGATGCCATCATCTAAACTCAGCGTGATTGTGTGGGTGCCGGCCGACAGTCTTCCGTCGAAAATCAGGTAATCCTCGCCCTCTGGCGTAAGCCGGCCATCAAGATCGCTGGACCACACCACAACGAGGTATTCAGAGCCCGCAAAAGGCTGGGCTTCTGCACAATGCCACGAGCCGTTGACTGGGAATGTGAAACATGCAGCATCGTAGTCGCCAGATCCATTTGCGGAGAACCAAATCGTTTCTGACGAGGTGTAGACTTGAGTCTCCAGAGGCGTCTCAATCATGCTTTTTGGTATCGAATTATCAACTGAAACGAGCGTAGAATTGATTCGTGTAGAATTGATATGTTCAGGGCGATTGTCGACAACACGCATCTCAATGCTGTGAACACCACGTGAAAGATGACCAGTCCACATCGTCGCACTCGATTCGTTTGACCAAGCAAGTTGTCCATCGAGACTGGACCACCATTCAATTTCGAGAACATCGCCCTCAGGATCTACGGTTGCCGAGCCGTCAAAGGTGATTTCGTCCTCACTTGCATTGCCACTTCTTAGAACCTCAAACACTGGCTCAGGCACTTCATTAAACAGTTCCACAGGAATAACAAATGAAGAGGGAGTATTGATGCCATCGGATGCATAAATGGTCAAATCAAACACCGATGGGACGGTTTCAGCCATTGTCAAATTCATCCAAAGTTCACTAGGGCAGCTTGTTGCCGTGTCACTCAGTCCAAGATAGGAACGTTCCAACCAGCACGTCATTGCGTCCCCCTCCGGGTCGAAGGATTGTGATAAATCGATTCGAACATGTTCGGTTCGAGCAATGATGAGTTCCGACCAAGGGGAGAGTGCGGGTTGGACATCGATCACCAGAACGGGGGCTTGGTTGACCAATTCGATGGTGCGTTGAATCGTGGTGCAGTGATCCTCATCGCATACCTCAAGGGTGATGATGTGTATTCCATCGGTGAGTGAACATGACCAGGTGTCATTGGTATTGACTGTGAAAGGAACGCCGCCACTTGGCCCGTTTGGTTCTTGCCAGGTTCCGGTACATGTGTCCACAAGATCACCATCAAGAGAACTGGACCAAGTCCATACGAGTGGGTCGTTATCAAGGTCCCAAGAATCACTTGCATTGAAGAAGATTGCACCCTGTGACGGGAAGACGTCACCATCAAACGGCGTATCCCAAATGGCGAACGGCGGTTGGTTTTGCAGCGGCAAGACGCAATTGATGAAGCGATCCTGGTCTAGGGTGATGCTTGTGCTGTTTGAAACGCTGTCATAGCCACACGACACATCGATGATGTTGTGGCTTGATGCGCCTGTGTTTGTCCATCGTTGGCCGATAAAATTCGGTAATTCGACATAGCCAAGGTCGTTTGTCGAAGATTCAAGTGAGGGTTCAAAGGCATCGAAACTTGCATTGACGTAGGCGTTTGGAATTCCATTGTTAACCGTGTTCACAACCCAAACCGTGATGTCCCAAGCAACATCAATCGTGGCGCCAGAGGCAATGGTTGCTTGGGTCAAATCAACACCGCTTGGCTGGTGGAGATGAAGGGATGATGTGCTGTCCAATTGAAGCGCTTGTCCACCGGTGGCATCTGTCAATGAGGACCAATTCGCATGGCTGTTCTGGAACACAATTGAACCTGTACAATCTGTAGAGATAGTGTTGCCATACCCTGTTAGAGCGGTATGATCCGTCAATTCTAGGCAAGATGTGTCACCAGATATTTGGGTTCTGCTCAAGCTTGATGGGAAGTTGCCGTTGTTGTCAGCATTCCACTGAATTCCACTGTGGTTTCCATGCATGGAAATGAGATCTAATTCTGCAGCAGCATGGTCCAATGAAATCGCTGGAACGCCGGGTGCATCCATATCGATGGTCGCCCCAAGAATTTGGACACGCCCACCTTGTTGGCCAAGCGTCAACCCCTGATTGTCAACAACCAAAGGTGAGCGAGTTGGGTTGTTTTCTTCAAGGAGTAAATCATACAACCACAAATCGACAGAATTCAAGGCATAGAGGCCGGAACCAGAAGAACCTGTGATGGTGCAATGGCGGCAAGTTACGTCCCCTGATGAAGACTCGATGTCGTTTGATTTTTCATAAAATAGACCTGCTTGATCCCCAAGGGAAGATGACGTCGGATCTGCACCGTTGTCATGTGCGCTGAGGTTCTCGAAGGTTACGTATCTAGCATCGTAGACATGAGCACCTGATTCGCCGTTTGAAGAGAGATTGAGCCCATCGACAATGACAGTGGCTTTGTCGATGTACAGCCCGTCCCTGGTGTTGTTGTGAAGGTTCCAATCTGAACCTTGCATTGCGCCTCCGGAAGTTGAGGTAACCCCCGCTCCAACCGAGCCAGTGACCGTGAGGCCGTCGAAATGAGGTGCGAAAAAGGATGATCGAACGGCAACACCTGATTCGTGAGGCCCTTGCCCGGGATCGCCTGAATCAACAACACTGAGGTTCCTGAAGGTCGTCGAACTATCGACAAAATACAATCGCACACCAACGGTGGTTGAATCTTGGACAAGGGTGTTTTCAAACCATGCTCCGGTAGCGTTGACATCGATAGCAGCATAGCCGATGTTGGCTGTTGTTGCGCCAGAACCGCCAGTGCCAAGCACCGTGAGGTTGGTGAAATCAGCCGTTTCATAGTTGGTGTAATTGGTATGATTCAATTTGTCAACATAGACGCCTCTGTACATCGAATTGGTTACGGTAGCATCCTTGACCACAGCCCTTGTGTAACCACCATCATCGACATGACGAATCACTATACCGTTGTCAGATTTATCGATAGTGATGTTGGTGATAAGCGGTTGGCTGTCCTCAACCCAAACCCCAGCCACCATGGCCCATGAAGAACCACTGATGTTGTCCATCACAATGTTGCGAAGCAATCCACCAGAACCGCCCCAGATGTTGATGGCTCTTGTCAGATGATCAGTGAAATAAGCACCATCAACAATGGGAGTACTTCCAGCTCCAATCGATAGTCCAAGTCCATATCGCCAATCATTTTGGAAGGGGACCAATCGTCCTGCTTGATCGATGTAAAGGTCTTGAATTGTTGGTGAAGAACTGCTGAAAAGGTCCAGCCCCACTCTGTCCGGGTTGATGATGGTCAAATTAGCAAAAAATGGATTGCTACCGTACATGGTTACCCCGTAAATCGAATCCTCAATGGTAAGGTTGTCAATAACTGAACCACGACCGTTCGAACTGCTGTTGAATTGGAGGCCCTCGTGGTCTGTACTTGCGAATGAATACATAACTACGGGGCAACTTCTGGTGCCCTCAACCGTCAACCGCCCTTCGATGTAGATACGTGCTCCTGCACCAAGTTCGATTTGAGTGCAAGCACTCACGATGAGTTCATCAAAAATTGCAACAGTGTAGCTCGTTGTAACGGTCACGGTTCCAGACCAGGTTGTTTGGGCCTTGGGTGAAACTTCGTTTGAATTCGAGTCGACTTCGGCCAGCCGGTCTTCGGCAGGAGAAAGAACACCACCGTATGGCATACTCACCAACAAGCCCACTAAGACCAAAGCCAGCCAGTGACGATGCACATTGGTGTCCATACCTTGAGGCGTTCGCGAACGCACTTCAAGGGTTCGGCTCCATGCATGCCATGAGCCTTGTGAGAAGTCATGACATGGCTTAGCAATCAATAAGACCGGAGTTTGGCTGGGCGAGTTATGCCTGAGGCGTTTGTGTTGTTCAAAACCCTGCCCTCGCACGAGCGGGAGGTTTACCTTGCGCTTTCTGAACACGAGGCCATTGCCGAGGTGCACGCCCTGTATGGTGAATTCGATCTCTTGGTAAGGGTCACTTCAGACAACGCTGGGGACTTAACTTCGATGCTGATGAAGGAATTCAGACGAATTTCTGGAGTAAAAGAAACACAGACCTTGATTGCGGTCGAATATTGAGGTGGAGTGCATGGCTATTGGATTCGTTTTAATCACCACTCAACCTGGCAAAGAACATGAGGTCCGTGCTACACTCGACGGTATTGAATTTGTCACTGACCGCTGGATGCTATTCGGAGAATACGACCTCATTGCTCGTGTTCAGGCAGAGGACGAGTACACATTGACTCGTTGTATCGTTGAGGAAATTCGCGTCATTGAAGGCATTGCTGACACAAAGACATTGATTGGTGCAGAACTCTGATCACAACAGTGAGTGGAGTTGTGCTTCAAGCGCTTTTGCAGCCCTTGGACATCCTGCTGCCCGGTGCTGTGTGATTGCTTCTCGTAAGGCAATTCGGCGCATGTTTGGTTGTAGTCTGGCTTTACATGTCCACCAACGAGCATGAAGACGATGGAGGGTGGCGCTGTTGGCCGATTGGGATGGTTCTGAAATCATCGAGAACATTTGTTTGGCCTTGAGCTGATCAACATCGATGAATTGCTCGACCAAGGAAAGACGCAACGCTTCGGCACGAATCGAATTGGTTTGCGCTTGAATGGCAGTTTGAATTTCATTGATTGCCACCGTTCGTTGTTCCATTGATTGGGCAGCGGCAAGATTGGCTTTCGCTTCAAGACCTTGTAAAAGTGGCTGAGCAAAACCCCCAATCGCAGCAAGCGAAGAGCGGAGCCGTTTCGCTTTCTCAAATTCCTTTTCCCAAACTGCAAGGGCGTGTTGGATCATTGAAAGAGCGATAAGGGTCACTGAACGCTCATCGGAACTTTGTTTGGGAATCTTCACCTTTTGGAGGTACGCTTTCACTTCTGGTGCTAACGATGAATCCTGTTGATCAAAAACACGATCATCGAGTCGCCTCGATGCTGCGGCGAGTGCCATTCGATTCTTCTCGGATTCGTCGCCTTCAGCAAGGCCCTGTTCAATGATATCATCTGCGTCCTGAATGCGACCTTCGAGCATGGCCAAACCAAGTGAGAGATGACGAGATTCAGGTGATTCACTTAGAGCCTCAAGGTGGCGCCGAACGTGATCCGGCTCACACCTTTCAATAGCCACTTTCCCAGCCATGTAATGGAGTTGTGAAGGCATTGTTGAGACGTTGATGGCCTGTTCCAATAATACAGAAAAGGCACCTGAATGCGTTTCCAGCAAACGCTCCATCTCGACTTCAAGTTGTGCATCTACACTCTCTTCGAGGCTGGCAATCCGATGGTAAAGAAGGATGATTTGGTCCTCTGCTGTCTCTGCTACCTCCTCCCATTGTTTGCCTGCTGCTTTGTGCAATCTCTGCTTTGTATCATCATCGAGGGCGGAACGCCGCACGTTTCTGACAAGGTGTTGAATTTCCATCTTCTCAAGGTTCGAACTCCATCGTAAAAACGCATAATCATCAAGGGTGCCAACCACGTCACTGTCAAACGCCTTGCTTGCTTCGATGGGCATAGGGACCATCACAATATGGTCGAGCCCGTTCCTGGTGGAATCATCAAGGGTTGATAGAACAACATTCTCCACATAGGATTGTACATCCGCACCTGCTTCAGGCAAGGGCGAGCCTTCTTCATGAAGCAAAATAGCCAGCGGGTGGCCACCAAGGCTTTCAGCAATATGCATTCGTTCAGACTCCGCAACAGACTCTCCAAGGAGCAAGGCTGCATCTGATACTTTCAGGGATGGCACTGCAATTCGTGACAATGTTTGTGGAAATGACAGTGGTTCTCGGCCGATCAAAAGCATGTGAGCCGATTGAGCATTCTCGAGTTCCTCGCAAAACGAACGTATGGGATCAATATGGCGCTCTGGAATCAAATGTGCATCGTCAATGACAAGTACATCCCCTTTACATTTGATTGCAGCATACTCTGCAAGCGCTTGATTATCTTTTGGAAACGGACCACGAAATCCCCATTGCTTACACAGCCCAAGAAGGTCAGAAAACTCGTCGATTTGGGCCCAGCGGACGTTGATTCCCGAGTCGATCAAGTGTTCACTCACGAGGCCCCCCACTGTGGTTTTTCCAATTCCGGGAAGACCGCTTAGCACCATACAAGTTGCTTGTACGACCTGTTCACTGACTTCCACCGCGAGGCTATGACGACCGTGTACTTCGCCAAGTACGGGTACGTCCCCAAAGGATTTTCCACGAGATGATTTTTTCGAGACGCTCTTTGTCCCAAGAGATTCAAGCAGTGTTCGTCCCTTTTCTGTAAGGTGGTAGACGTGCCTTCGCCGAGAACCACCTCCAATCACGTGTGCTTTGCGTTTGAAGACCAGATCAAGATTTTCAAGACCGTTAAGAGGTGCGTTAAGCGCACTCCGTACAACCCCTAGTGCTTCACTGATTCCGGGCAGGGAAAGATGGCGAGTGACGTCCCATGCTTTTTCCATGGCTGGAGAAAATCCACCAAGCCAGCGCAAAATGCGCTCTTGGGGAGCAGAAAGATCACCACCCATAATTGACGCATGCACAGGTTGCTTTCTAACCACCGCTTTTGTTGCATCATCCTGTTTCATCCAAGGGTTTCCTTTTTTGGGGGCGGCGGTGAGGAAAGGGCATGCCTGTCACCCTCGCTTCGGTGGATTTCCCCAAGCGGCCGGGGGTGTATTTATTCAAAACCAACCAAGGTCGAGTCTTGTACGTCGGTAAAGCGACAAAATTGAATGAGCGAATTCGCTCCTATTTTGCACAGACACCAGACCGTCAAATGATACCTGAACTCGTGAAGAGATCAGACGACATTGAATGCATTGTTACGAATTCTCCAGAAGAAGCCCTTATTCTTGAGCGACAATTGATTCGCCAACACAAACCAAGATACAATTCGATGCTAAAGGATGACAAATCCTATCCGTATTTGGTACTGACAAAGGAAGAAATCCCTCGAATCATGTACACACGCCACCCGCCAAAATCAAGCCTGAGGTGGGGGCCGTTTCCTAACGCTGGTGCAGCTAAGCAAGTAATGCAACTTCTCCGGAGGCAATTTGGCATTCGTGATTGCAAAGAACTTCTCCCTCAAGGTTGTTTGTCGATGCATATCGGCCTGTGTGCAGGACCATGCATTGATGCGACGGGCTACGGCGAGAAGGTTGATACCGCTCGCAGGGTGCTTAATGGCGACGCTGCGGCTTTGCTCGAAGAACTCGCCAAAGAAATGGATACAGCCTCAGAAGCGATGAACTTTGAACAAGCGGCAGCAAAAAGGGACACGATTCGTGCAGTGCGAGCCACAACTGGGCAGCATGTCGTTTCCAGCAAAGTCTATCGCGACTGCGATGCAATAGGTATAGTAGCCCAAGGAGAAATGGCAGCTGTTGTGGTCATTCATGCCGATCAAGGTGTGGTCAAGGGACAGGAAGTCTGGCCTATGGTTCATCGCGGAGACATTGGTGAAACCGTGGCCAATTTCGTTTCAGAGCACTATGTCAATCGGCGGCCTCCACGTCTCTTACTGACCCCCACACCATTACTCGATGGTGTTGAAGAATGGTTGTGCAGCCGACGTGAAGCCAAGGTTGAGGTTCGAACCCCATTGCGTGGTGATTTGGTCACTTTACTGACCCTTGCTCGCCAAAATGCTGACATCCAAATGACTCGCCTTGCCAATGCAACAAGTGGTTCACTCGAACAACGCGCTGCCAATGAGGGAGCTGCTGTCCTTGGCATGGCCCAACTCAACCACATCGTCTGTTTCGACATGGCTCAATTGCTCGGTGATGAAAGGGTTGGTGCGAGTGTCACCTTGAGAAACGGAAGGCCTGCAAAGAAGGAATACCGCACATACATCGTCAAAACTGATGCCATGGATGATCTTCGAATGATGCGAGAAGTGGTCGAGCGTTGGCTAAAGCGACAGGATTCCTGGCCAGATTTACTTCTTATTGATGGCGGTGAAACACATCTTTCAACGATCACTGCACTGCTCAAAGAACACGATGTCTTGAATCAATTTGAGCTTGCTGCACTTGCAAAACGTGAGGAGACAATTTACAGAAATGGGCACGAACCCATTGTGCTTGATCGTAAGGGCCGTGTCATGGTCCATGCACGTGATGAAGCGCACCGATTTGTCAACACCTATCACCGTAAACGAAGAGGGAAGAGTCGAATGTCAGACCCACTTGAAGACGTTGAGGGGCTGGGTGCAAAGAAGATGCAAAACCTCATGCGTCATTTTGGAGGACGGCAGGGGATTCAACACGCATCTGCGGACAACTTGATGACCGTACCTGGCATTGGGCCAGCGCTCGCTCAACGAATCTATGATGCCCTGCACTCCTGATCAATCGAAGCGTTCGTCGCCTAGGTCTTGCAGGTGCGTATCGTCAAAGGATGGAACTGATGCCTCCATTGGGACGTCCATTGGCGGCATTGGTGGAATCGGCGGAGGTGCATCGTTGTTGAACTCACGCAACTCATCGAGGTCGCCATGGAATGCTGTGCTAGAAAATCCTGAAAGATCTGCAAACTCATCATTGCTGAGTTGAGGTTTTGCAGCCACATTCACAGCCCTTCGTGCGCGCTTCTTTCTTCGCTTTCTACGGCGCCGTCGAACATACAGAAGCAACAAGATTACCAAGATGGCTGGATACTTCCAAAACTGGACAAAGAAGTACAGCCAACTGAAATGAAGTTGGAAGGTTACGGTGTCTTCAACATCGCCGGCCGGGATCGTGTAGGTAATTTCTTGCCGCCCATCCACCGTGCGTACATCGATGTTCCCCTGTGAGGATTCTAGGTTTTCTAGGGTAATTCCACTAGGCATCAACAATGTAAACGGGCCATTCATTGCAAGTTGAAAATCCTCATTGAGGGTGCTGTCAAATTGAAAAGGAATCGTCATGACATCGCTCGAATCTGCGCCATTGGGCAGGGTGACGCCATCCCATGCGACAATTCCGTTGGTCAGCATACCGGTGAGGCTCTGCATCATCATCGCCATTGGATATACAAATGTCGAACGGATAGTGCTTGTTAGCAAACTCACTTCAAGACCTTCTAAATCCCCACTCAAGATTTTCCCAATATCGCCATCGAGTTGCAGTTTGAACGTCACTTTGGGAATGTTCAGCGTAAGGCTCAACGGCTCTTCATCACTCACAATGAGGTCAGGCGCACCCACGCCTTTCAATCGTGTCTTGAATTCAAATTCGCTGATGTCAACGGCAGTGAAGTACGAATCTTCAAGATCAGTCAATCGCTCTGCAGCCTCGTGGATGAACTGGGTGAAAAGTTCGCCAACACGCTTGACGAACGCCATCAAGCCTTCTGAAGTCAGCAAAAACTCAACCGATTCCTCGCAGATGCTGTAATTGTAATCATCACAAATGACGCCAAGGGTATCGCTCAGATTGTAGGTTCGGTTGATTGGCTCTTCGACTCGACTTGCGATATCAAGCGCCAGACGAACAAGATCTGAGGGCAGAACCTCCATGTTGACACTGTGTTCCCCAGTTGCTGGAATGTATTCTTGTGGGATGTTGATTCGATGAACTGAAACATCTGCATCCAAGGCAAATTCAAGTGCAGCAGTTCGAGTGAATTCATTGAGATTAATGGACATGGCATCCATTTCCACCTCGCTCGTGACGCATGTTCTCTCTGTGCTCTCACACTTGACGTTTTGATAATCGTTGCGCACGACGTTGCGCCAATCATATGGATTGGTTCCAGCGAATGAAATCGAGTTGTCTTGATTTCCTTCGATGGTATCTCTCAAGATCAAGCGGTCGCTGCCATCTGCTGTTCGAACCCAACTTGGAAGAATGATTTCCAGTGTCACTTCTGATGGTGGAAGGTTGGGAGGTACGATGGCTGAAAGATAGTCGCTATCAAGCGAGGTCTGGATCGTAAGACCCCCGTTGAGAACACGCTCGAAGTCATCTTCAGTGAGGACATCAATCAATTCTGCGATTTCCTCATTGTTGTTGTTTTCTGAGATGATATCGAGCAATCGCATCGAGAAGGGCTGGCTGGTGGTAGCGAGATAGACTGGATGATTGAAGCCCATGGCGTCTTCACCTTCAACACAGAACCGCAGTTCGACACCAGCTGGGGCAACTTCGGAGCATCCTGTGGAATGTGAGTAGTTGAGACCCCCCGCCGGAAGAGACGAAGTTGCTGGTTGTGTGGAAATCCAAGTCATTTCCCCCATCTCAATTGTTTCAATGCCTGCTACGGTCGAGGAGACCCCCTCTGCAATCAAATCAACGGGGAACTGCGAGGTGAAATTTTCCAAATCGACAAGCCCATTATGATAGGCCAAGCGAATACCGTCTGCTGTGACGACAGGGACCTCAGCGCGTTCCGCAACCGACATCAGCGAGACGCCCCAGTCGTCGAGGGTGGCTTCATCGAGGTAGTGCATCCCTGCCACGAAATCAAGCGTGGCTGCTGATTCATCTTCCAAATTAAGGGTGATGTGAAGGTCCAATGCTTTCTCGCCACTTGGCACTTCGACTGTGCTTGTGCCGGTTCGGTTTCGGTGCTTTAGGGTCAATTCCACACCTTGTGTAAGGTCACTGTCGGTGCTTTGTGCCAGAGTGTGGTCAAGCACCCATGAACTGGAATTGTACGGCGAGGTGCCGCCATGTTGAATGAGAGTTCCTGACGCGTCAACAGAATCGATGGTCGCATAACTTGGTGGATTCACCGTGTAGGTGGCAATATGACCCGGGCGTGCAACAAAATTGAATGTGGAGGTGATTTCTGAACCCATCACCATCAGCCCTTGATAGGCTCGCTCAAGGTCAAGATCAGGGTTTGGAAGCAGATTGAATGTCGACTGATCGAGTTGGATCAATGCAGAGGTCGAGATGCAAATAGGTGGATTAAACACATCGTTTGCAGATGCACCCTCTTCGGCTGAGTCTGTGGAAGGGTTGACCGAACAGGCGGTGGTTGTTGTTCCGTCAACGAATTGATTGGTGTAATCAGTTGTCACCGCGACCTCGCCGAAGCTTGATTCAAGGGAGTCTTCAATCGCATTTGAAAGCTCGATTCTGAGTTTCTCACCAACTGTTGGCGAGCCGGAGCCTGCTGTTTCTTGATCGAAGTAATTTCGAATAAGGTCCGCTGGCGCACCATCATCCTCATCCAAACCATCGTTGGCTAGTGCGCTAGAGATGAACGGATCTGTAAAACCGAGCGCCTCTCGGTCAAATTCACGAATCGCCCAATTCAATTCGAGTTGAATCTGTTCAGTCCCCAGCATCGTGAATTCATAGGTGCCCTCCACCCAATCTTGGAGGTTCGGCGTGCCGTCATCTGAATCAGAATAGGTGTCACAAATTCCATCGACACCGGCACCGGGATCTTTGTCACAGGAAGTCATTCCCGCTGCTGAGGCCATAGGAGCGAGGATTGAGATGGCCATCACCCCGATGAGAAGATGAGCGAGGCCCTGTTGACGAAGGTTCGACAAACCTACCCTGTCGCTCATGCATCGGCCTCGTCACGCCACATTGATAGGGGTTACCCCCTTCGATGAAGCATGAGTGGTTCTGGTCAAGATGAACCATTACATGTTGTGATATGGACTGCAAAAGAGAATGCCTCAAACCTACACTCCGCACTCAAGACCCTTGGCTGGCATTACCCCTTGGCACAATCCAAGGCTAATGATGGCGGGGAAATCGGTTTCCCATGCCGCCAACAAAAAGAGTGTTCAGCCAGCGAAATCGAGTCGTTAAACGCACTGTTCGATACACACTGGAAGATCAGCCTCGAATCTGTTCAAACCATCGGTCCGTCCGTCAGCCCTCATGAACGGCTGAAGCAAACAGTCTCTGCTTGGCTTGCTTCAAACAAGGATACTGAAGCAGAGCTGTCACCGTACGAATTACCACACAAATGGGAACTGCTTGGTGATCTGGTCGTTCTCCCCATCGATGCATTCAACACAACGAAATGGAAGGGATTGCTCCAAGGTGTTGGTGCGTTTGAAAAAGAAAAATTGTTCGGCGATGTGGCTGAAGCGCTTGGAGGACATCGTCTTGCACGACAACACCAAATCCAAGATAACATCACTCGAAGTCCACAATTGACCCTCCTGCATGGCGATTCAGGATGGGTCGAATTTACCGACTATGGGGTTGAATTCGGCTTTGATGCGGAACATGTGATGTTCTCATCTGGGAATGTCACCGAACGTCATCGAATTGGATCGATCGACATGACAGGAGAAACTGTCATCGACGCCTATGCTGGCACGGGATATTACACGCTCCCAATGTTGGTCCGTAGTGGGGCAGCCCATGTGCATGCTTGTGAATTGAATCCTGCCTCAGTCCTAGGTCTGGTCTGGGGCGCTCAAGCAAATGGTGTTGAAGAGCGTTTGACCGTTCACCACGGTGACAATCAAGAGACGTTGCCATTGTTGACTGAATCTGCAGACCGATGCCACCTTGGATTATTGCCTTCCTCCGAAGCGGTGTGGGGCCAAGCTCTTGCTTGCCTCAAACCAAGCGGAGGATGGCTTCATATTCACATGAATATCGAAAAGGACAAAATAGAGTCATGGCGTGATGAAGCGTTAGGAAGTTTGAGAAGCATAACAAAGGCGATGGGGCGGAGTTGGACCGTGAGTTGTCACCACCTCGAGCGGGTGAAATCATACTCGCCAGGCGTGCTTCATGTGGTTCTTGACGTGCATTGCAGCACTTGAGCCACGCTATGAGTCATGGGATTCATCGAGTAGAACCGCATCAAAGGTGGGCGGTTTTTGGTCCTGTTCAATACCAAGTGGGGGATCGATTCTTGCAACATAAAACACAAGGAAACTCGCTCCAGCAAGCACGAGCAGCGACCCAAGACTTAACCCAATAATCCCGAGCGCTTCACTCATGCTTGAAAGCCAGCCGCTGTCGTCTTCTGCGTCAACTTCCCCAAAGCGAAGGGTGCCGTCAGGATCTGAGACGCCAATCATTCGTACGGTGATAATTTCTGCTTCATAGGTTGGGCGTCCAGCTGAAGATGCTGGATTTTGTACGATTTCCTCACCCGTCGGATCGTCTGAAGTCGGCGTGAGCGCAATGCCCCGGATGTGGCTCATACCGTCTCGCACAATACCAAAGGTAGCATACCCCTCATCCTCTCTGTTTTCGGGATCTAGGCCATGAGCTTCTGTTTCTGCAATGTACCATTGGGCATCAGCAGAATCTGGGTCTTGGCTTCGCGCCATGCCTATGGCGCCATCGACATGAGAGAGATTAGGGTCATGTTCGAGAGGAATTGTATCACCCGTGCCACCGCTTCCACATTGTGGGCTTGTTGCTGGATAGATGAGAATCGTTGAACATGTAGGGTCCCCGCCTTGAACCACAAAATCATCGATGACTCTGTGGAAGAATATGCCGTCATAGATGCCTTCTTCCACGTGTGCGATCATATTTTCTGTCGTGATTGGAGCCCACTGCTCAAACAACTCAATGACAATCACTCCATATGCACGAGGTGAAAGATGACCGGGTACATATGAAACTTCGAGTTCAACTATGGCATTGCCTTGGTAGGTGTATTGCATTGGCGTGTCTTCAATTTCCGGTCCATCGGTCCACATCCCGGGATCGATTCCAACGGTGCGCCATCCGCTGTTTCCAGTCTCTGCATGAACGCTTGGCGCAATGGTTGTCGTCATGCACAGGAGGTTAAGGATAAGGAGGCACGCTACCCGTCCTTGCATAGTTAGGCGAATAGGTTCCCCCCCATCAATCGTGCGGAAGTGGTTTGTTTCGACCCATAGACCAAAAAAGGTGAGCGGTGTCAAAGAATCATGGAGCAACAATCCAATTTTATCCGAAACGTGACCCTTGGCTATGGCGTATTTCTTGTCGCATGGGGCATCGTGATTTCAATCGTATCTGAATCTGAATCCATCACATCGTATTTCCCAAGCGTGCTCGGTGTGCCGTTGGCTGTGTCTGGGTTCATGGTGATGAGGAAACCAGAAGACCGAAAGCTTTGGATGCACATTGCTGCGAGCTTTGGCTTGCTTTGCGCACTCGGAGGCACTCGATTCTTCATGGTCATGGGCGATGGAATTACCTACGCCTCAGGCTCACAATTGATGTTGTTGATTACCGGAACTGCATACACGGTTCTTTGCTTTCGTTCATTCATCGCAGCACGAGAAGCCCGTGAGGCTGCTGAAGCAAGCGCTTGATTGTGCTCAGCACGGAAGCGTCATGCTCTTGATGGAGAAGGACTTGGAACCTACATGGCAGGTGAGCGCGGTCCTGATTCGCAAGAGTCTGTTGAGGCCGTCTTAGTCCCAGACTTCGAAAAAGCGGGAACTGCTCGGCGCCAATTGACCCTGTCTGCAGTCAGCACCATTGCAGTCTCAGTCGTTTTTCTCCTCGTGGCCATGACCTTTGGTGAAACGTTGATTTCCAAAACAATGGAAGACGAATTTGAAGGCGATTGGTGGGACACTCCTCTTCATCTACGTCACCAAATGGATTTACCGATGGATACCCTTAGGGCACAACTCCCCGTCAATGGAACCTATGAGGCCTTGCCATACACAGAACACTTCATCGAAGTAGAGTTGCCTGCAAGTGAACAAGACGCCGGGTTCCCAGGCCCTGCAGTGATGCACGTTGCTCTTTGGCTTCCAAACGTACCTGAAGGGACCCAAGTGCCTGTGATCATGACGATTCATCCGTACTATGACTTTGGTGGAGAAGGATTACCAGGGGCTGGAGACGATTCCTCACCAAACACCGTTCCGGATGGCGGGGTTGGAAAATGGGTCTATGACACCTTCCTGCCTCACGGATATGCATTCGCCCAAGCCTCAACGTTTGGAACTGGCCAGTCTACTCATTGTCAAGACGTCAAAGGTCTTGGTGAGCAAACTGGAATTCAAGCCGTCACCGATTGGCTCGGCCAACAAAACTGGTCAAACGGTAATGTCGGACTTATGGGCAAGTCCTATGCCGGCACGACAAATTGGGAAGCTGCACAGAACCCATCTGAACACCTGAAAACAATCGTTCCTATTTCCGGATCAATTGGAGTTCAAGAGATGTTCTACCGCAATGGTTCTTCTGAATCACGAGCGATGTTGTATGATGCACTCTACGAAGGCGCGACCGCTGATGCCGGGACGGATGACATGAGGATGTGCAGTGATGATTTAATCGGTCCACTCAACCCATTCTCAACGTGGGCAGGAGCCGAATTTGGCGGTGCGGAGTGGAACGATTATTGGGATGAACGCCGACATCTCCCTGATGTTCTTGAGAACTATCGAGGAAGTGTCTACATTGTTTGGGGTATGCAAGATTGGAACGTCGATCCATACCACGCATTCCCAACCTACCAGATGCTCATCGATGCAGGAATCAACGCTCGGGCTATCTCTGGTCAATGGGCTCACAACTATCCCGACCAGCCGGATCGGCACAGTGAACTCAACAGTGGTTACGGCCAGGAAGCCTATCCAAACATGAGCAGGATGGATTGGGCAGTGGAGTTGTTTGGTTGGTTCAATTACTACCTCAAAGGCATCGGAGAAGAGCCGGCGCCAATGGTCCAAATGCAAACCAATGATGGTCGATGGCACGTTGAAGATACGTGGCCGCCTGCTGATTTGATGTGGGACATGCACACCATTGACAGCTCATGGGGTAACCTTGGCACCGTCTCTGGCCTCGGTGGTTCAGTCACGCTCACCAGCCCAGCGTTTGAAAATGAAACACACATCTCTGGATTACCTACTCTGCACCTTGATGTTTCGACACAAGCGTGCAATGGTGGCCAAATATTTGCCACGCTGTATGACGATACGGATAATCTGCGACTTGGTCACGCAACGATGGATGTTCGCTACCGTGACGGTGGCTATGATGCAAAAGCAACTGCTCCGTTCAGCCAATACACGATGTTGATGGAATTCAATCCGCTCGACGTTGTTCTTCCCGCTGGCCATGCTCTGCGTTTGGAACTCACTGAAAATGGAGAAGATTACCTGCCAGGGCCTTGCGCTACGAACCCTGCTGGTGGATTAACAGTCAACGGAGGCACATTCGGACTGCCGCTGATCGACCGGCCGGCCACACACGAGGCATGGTTTGAATCGCCACCCTGGTGGGACCAACAACCCATCCCAAGTTGAGGCGCTGACATGCGTGTGCTGGCCTTCGAGGATACATACGATATCGAGGCGCTTCTTTCCTCTGCCAAGGTCGACCTTACGAAGGTTGAATTTGTACAGCGATGGGACTCAAGCACCCCTATCCAACACATGGTTAAATTCAATCCTGATGTGGTACTGCTGGATTATTTCATGCCACCATACACTGGATTGGAAGTGCTTCAAATGATCAATGACGCTGTGGCCAAAAAGGAAATATCTCGACCGAGCACAATCGTGGGAATCTCGAGTGAGGCCAAAGCGAACCAAGCCTTAGCAAAGGAAGGAGCAGACGACTGCATCATCAAATTCGAAATGCACCGTTTGTCAATATGGAATACAAGATAATAGTATTCTGAGGCGATGGGGCTAAATTCTCCCTTTCCTTGAAGGCATCATGGCCGATGTAAACGAGGTGAGTTCAACCCTCATAGATGAGCTTGACACACTCGGGCCACTGCTTGGTCTCGTTTTGATTCTAGCAGGTGTGTTCTTGATGCTCCGAGGCCACGAGCGATTGCAATACGTTGCAGGTGCTACTGGTGCAGGAATAGGTTATGTCTTGACGCCAACATTGTCGACGCTTGTACCTGACTTGGGCATCAAAGATCTACATCTGATGGTGATTCTCATGATGCTCCTTGCGGGAATTATGTTGATGACTATTCAATTAAGCATCTATCTGATGGCTTCGATTGGAACATACATCCTTTTCTCGTGGTCTTTTCGATGGCTTGAGGGGCAAGGGATGGAAATCGCTGATAGCGAGTTTATCACCAACGTGATGGCCATTGTGGCATTTTTCTCTGTGATTTGGGTGAGAAAGCAATTACCGATGCTGATTTCTGCCTTGCTGGGGGCCATTTCGACATTGAGTGGCCTACTTGTGCTCAGTGGGCAACCGCTCGCTCAATTCAACCCAGAAAACTCATCCACTCTTGTCATAGAGTTTGTCCTCTTTTTGTTGAGCGTCACCTTTCAATCGCGAGCCATCAAACGAAAATACGAAGAGGAATTTAGTGAAGAGGAGCCACCACCTAGTCAACAAAACCAAGTTGCTGGCCAACAACAGCGCCGGTCATACTCTCCATACGACCTTCCTGATTTGAGATAAGACGCAGGACGAACCTTGAAATCATCAACTCAATTGAGGACTATCATGGCTGACGATTTTGACTATGGTCCGCCAAACACAGACCGTCAAACCTTTGCTGCTGTTGCCATTGTAGGCACAGCATTAGCCCTGCTTTTCATGTTCCTTGATATCGGGGAATTGGTCTCAAAAAGCGCACAATCACTCAACAATCCACAAGCACCAGCGGTGCCAATGATGGCCTTCAGATTGTTGGCGTTCGCCATGGGTGTCTATGCGGTGGTGAAGATGTTCCAGGTCGGAGCGGGTAATATGATGGTCCTCCTTCATGAAGAAAAGAAGTTGAAGTTGCTTCATCCAATCGGCATTGAAAAATTTGTCACCTTCAGTTCATGGACCCTTTTGAGCAACATCTTCTATTTTGGCAGCGTCCTGCTGGCTGCCTTGTATCGGATGAATGAAGCCACTGTTCCCTCATTACTGGAACACTTTCAAATCATCATGTTTGCCGTAGCTTGTGGGTCATCGTTTCTCACTGCAACCGTTGTCCGTCACATCATACTTCCAGATTTTATCGACTCACAAAGGGATTCTCAATACATGTTCCAATACCATGAGCAAGTGATGCATAATTTTGCTGCCATATTCATGGCGATTGAGGTGCTTTTAGTCGTGCCAAGTATGCGCCCTGAGTTTGCTTTGTACTGTGTTGGCATGGGATTGATTTACGTTTGCTTCGCATACATCTTTGCCTACAATGGAGGTGGATTTTATGTCTACAGCTTCATTGATCCCCGCTTGCGTTATGCTCCATTCACGATGCTTGCTCTCGCTCTTGCCATTGCCGTGTTGTACCTCGGCATCATGCTGATAACCCTTGTAGTAGAATGGAACATTATCATCGGCGGAGTATTGATGACCGCATGGGTGTCAATGATTGTTCAGTTTTGGTCGAACAACCCGAACGCTCAATCTTCGTCGTAAGGTTGCCAATCATCTTGGCCTTCCTCGCGGAACCACCAATACCCATCTTCATCTTCAAACCATTCAACGCCGTCTTCGTCGATGGAGTAGCCTTCGACTTCTTCCTCTTCTTCATAGGTTTCCTCTTCGGCGTTTGGGTCCACAAGCCCTGATTCTTCGGAGATTTGTTGCTTCAAACGATCGAGTTCTTCATCAGCGTCTGCAAACACTCGGTTTTCCGTGACAATCTCTACTTGATGATCACCTTGGCGAATTGCATCGTCTGATTCAGCGATGAAATCATCACTCATTCGTGCCTTGAATTCTTCAAATTCATCACGGCCGTAACTTCCAGTGAATTCATCGCCTTTCGCTTGCATCAAGTCATCGAGGTTTGCCCGCTTTTCTCGCTTGAGTTCTGGAGCATCTGGGACACTGCCAGCATAAAATGAATCCTCATCATCAGACAACTTACCGAATGTTCGGCCCTCAGGATCAACCTCTTCTATTGCTTCAATGATGAGATCGTGTTCTTCTTCGTCGAGATTTTCCTCCTCGTATTGTTGACCAACCATGGTGACCAACTTGTTGAGGTTGCGAGCCAATTTTCTATCATCGTCTTCAAATTCGCTAACGAGTTTGTCAACCTGCTTTAACAGACGCTCATAGGGCGTACCTGTGATGGCGCCAAGAAAACGCCCAAACCCGCCTTTTTTCTTCGCCATGTTAACAGCAAGGCACCAGTCCTTTTGAAAGATTCTTTCCCTCCACTGGTCTCCGCACAGTTCATTCAAGAGGGCTTCTTAGGCTCGGCGAGGACGATGGTTGAAGCTTGGCTGTTGGAGTTGATGACTTCGTACAACGAAGAGTCGTACCACGGCCGCGAAGCGTACACTGCGCAAGTCCACCTCCCCGGAAAAGTGTTCGAATCATTGGTGTGGTGGGCGCTCCAATCACTGCCGGATGAGATTCTTGTGGGGCTCGACATCGATGCAGAAGCACCCCATGTCACAGAAGTGGATGAACTCTTCAGGGCAGATGAAAGCACATCGAACCTCTTCCAAGGCCAAGGATATCGCATCAAGGAAGCCCACATCGTCAACCGGGGTGATTCGTATTCTGTCCATCACTTGCCAGAGGACTGGACCGATGATATGTTTTCCAGTTCACGAGGCTCAAGAGCAGGACGGTTCACCCATTGGCTCCATACCCATCCAAATGCACCAGCGATTCCAAGTGGAGCCGATGCCGATGCGGCGCAAGAGACACCTGGCATCGACATGATCCTTGGATTGCGGTTCTCTCCTGAAGGACCTCTGCCGTGGTTCGATGACGTTGAAGGTCAGCGAAGAAGAGTTGGCAAGGAAGCAGTGGCCCAACCAACAAAGGCTCGCCGAAGGTCATTTTTCCAGCGTCAACAACTGCCCGTGCTGGGCGTGGCGCCAAGCGGGCATAAGATCCACGAAATTCAATTGATTGCGTTTCACAAAAATGGACTTGGTGTCAATGTGGTGCTCGTTGATGAGCAGGGTTACCCATACGGCTGGAACGAGTTTAAACATCAACCAAGGAGCGCTGCATGAAGGCCTTCTAGTCGATTTGGATTGACGCCCAAATCACCTTGCCCGAGACGAGATTGAGAATGCAATTCAATCTGTGTTGAAGTGGAATCGACATCTGCGATAGCGACGACAACATCGTCGGGGAATCGCCAGAATGAAGTCCGTTCAACAAAATGGACGTAGGTTGAATTCTCGTCTTGTTGTTCAACAAGTACATCGGCGTTGTTGGATTCGATGTAGGCATCCAGATGTTCACGAACTTCGACCAAAGGGGCATCAATAATCAAACTCAACGCTTCCATTCGGAAATCTGCCCCACCACCAAGATGAGCGCAATTCATGCTGTTCGCATCACATTCGGGCATGGTCTCGAACGGTTCATCGCCCGCACTGGTTAGAATCCAAGCTTGACAAAGAAGCCAAGGTGCAACGAGTGTACCAACGACGAGAAGGACGTTTGAACGCGTCAAGAAGTTCCGTTCAGATGTCATGGCGTTTCCATCCAGCATCTGACCACATGTAAGCCATTGGTTGGCCCGTGGGAACTTCGAGCGAGAGGACTTCTTCTTCGCTCAAGCCCTCGATGTGCATAATGATGCTGCGCAAGGAATTTCCGTGGGCGGCAACAAAGACATTGTTTCCAGAGCGAAGCGCTGGAATCAGGGTGGTCTCGAGGTAGGGGATGGTGCGCTCGGCGGTGAGTTTCAGTGATTCTCCTGACGGCGGAGGAACGTCAAAAGAACGTCGCCAAATATGCACTTGTTCATCGCCGTATTTTTTCCGAGTTGCGTCTTTGTTCAATCCTTGCAGGTCACCGTACATGCGTTCGTTCAATTGCCATGAGACATAAACTGGAAGGAGATCGGTTGAACCTGCATCGCCTTTGATTTGGGCCCATTCAATCATCCTCGCTTCGTTTTCTGAAACAGAATCTGTTCCACCCTCTGGTTCGGGGTATTGGAACACCGGGGTCTTGCCGCCGTTGTGTTGTGCAAGCGCAAGCATGGCGGTCATTTGTGCGCGAATCAGGGTTGAGACGTGAACTTCGTCAATATCGATGTGAGCGATTTTCTTGCCCCCAGCGATTGCTTCTTCAATGCCAACATTGGTCAGTGGCACGTCCACCCACCCGGTGAACAACTTAGCAGCGTTCCACATGGATTGGCCGTGACGCATCAAAATGAGCTTTGACATGGTTTCTCCCTGATGATGGGGCAGCGCCGCCTCTCAATGAACATGGCGGCGTATTCAAGCGAATGCGATGGGCAAACCCGCCAGGATGAAAATTGGGAATAAGCCCATTGCCAAATCCCTTACCAGCAGGAAAAGAAGGGTTCTTGTGTTGATTTCAGCGAGTTTGTCAAACTCTTCTTGCATCTTTGCATCAACGGCTTCTGATAGTTTACCAGCACCTGTTTTCGCAACTTCAATCGCAGCGCCAAAAGCCAAACTACCCAACAAGCCTTGTGGAGTTAATTTACGAGCCATAAGCACACGAGCCCCCCAAATTTGCAATGATCGCTTTGCAACCCGCTCACCGGTTGATTCATCTTCTGTGGCATCAAGAGAACTTGGTTTTGGTTTGATGATTGAGAATTTTTGTAGCCATGAACGGGCTTTTATTCCCATATCTGCGACTTTTCGCAACTTTGTGATGTCTTGACGTTCAATCGCCTTGAGCATCCTTCGGACCCGGGCAATTCGCAGCATGTCAAGGAAAATCCAGACGAATAATGAAAGAATCAACAGCCCCATACCTACTTCGCTCACTTCGCCCCATGTGGCCCAACCGATGGGATCTGAAACACTGCGAATTAACAGAACCAGTAAAGGTGGTATGCAGAAGGCAAGGATTTCATTGAGAGCCAACACACCAAAGCCTCGAACTGGCAGTGTCTGAAGTTGCTTAATCGCCCAACCAGAATGTGGTGCGAGTTTGCCTATGGCCTTTCTAAATGGGACAGCCAAAAATAGAATTCGAAGAAGAAGGGGGAGCCAAATCACCACCAAAACATATCCATCCCACGGACCAGTGGGAGGGATTTCAGGGAGTTGCAGTGGTGTGGCCACACACCCTCATGAACGCACAGGACTTCAAACCAACCCAGAACATTTTCAAAAAACTACGTCCTAGGAACACATCCAGAAAACCGACGATAGTTCCGAAGTCCTAATGTTCATGTAACGAATGGGCGATGCATGCCCTTCACTCACAACATGGCCGACTGGCTCGGATTTACCATCGACAAAGCCTGGATGGAAGAAAACATCCGCTGGAAGGACTTTGGTACAGGCGTTCGATTGGGTCGGCTCTACAGAGAAGACGCGTGTTCGCTTGTGCTCTATGAAGCAGACTCTGAAGTGACCGTGGATGCTTTCATGCCACACAGCCATCCTGGCGGCGAAGCATACATCGTCCTCGAAGGTGAAGTCTGGGATGAAGACGGCACGTACCCAACAGGATCACTCGTGTGGATGAATCGAGAAACCACACATACGCCAAAAACTCGAGGAAAGACACTGATTTTGGTGCTCTGGCCTGAAGGCGTCAAGAGTGCTTGAATTGAGCCTCGTGCTCAGTCTTGTGGTTGCTGCGTTGCAAGTTCTGCCCTTCGAGCAAGTTCGTGTTCAAACTCTTGCCACAACTCTGCTTCAATTTGACGACGAAGAACGGGTTCTAAGTCAAGCTGAACTTGCGCTGCAATCTGTTCATACATCTCGGATTGGACACGAGCAGTGGTTTCAGCCTCTGCGACTTGGATGTATTCTTGAACTTCGGCCAATGAATACTGCTGAGTGTTGTTTTCTGCTTGGTGTCGCAGAACTTCTGCATTGACAATACGCTCAATCTCTTTCATCAGTCGGGCGACGATGCTGATCTCCCACACATCCCTTGGGTGTGGCGTATCCATGTTCGTGGCTGTATTGTGTAAGGTCTGAACAATCCGGGCCCTTACAGGATTGCCTACTTCAAAGTCTCGAGCACCCGATACGAAGCCAACCAAAGCCTGGAGCCATTCAGATTGCTCCATGGGATGGCCACATCCAGGGCAATCGACACCATCGGTAGGTGGTGATGGTGCCTCTGCATGTGGAGTTTCAACAAGATCTGTCTTTCGCTTGCGTCGTTTGGGCTCTGGATTTTGGTCAAGATCAAACGACATCGTGGAACCAAAAGTTGACTTTTTGGAGACAGGATTATTACTCATCTTGGGAAATTTTCCATTATTTGGCTCATAAAAAGGTATTCCCGTCATACGAGAAAAAACGCTAAATTTACTCTGTATAGCCACTTTCCGATGCTTTGCATCCTCAAGGATCTAAGTCATACTCCCCTGATGCGAGCATGCCCTCAAAGAGGAACGGTCCGGTTGGAACGACTGCAGCAATGAATCCGTGAATCAAAGCCGTTATGTTCCAATGTCTTCCTACTCCACCGAGTAAAAGGCCGATATAGGCAACGAATAAGCCACCGTGAATCGCACCCATGATGCTGACCATTTCTGGGTCGCCTGCAATGTACTTCAGGGGCATCGCATAGCCCATGAGAATGAGGAATGAGAACCCCTCAAGATAACCAACAAAGGCAATCAATGATTTCATTCCTTGACCTCGACCATTGGACGGCTCGAGCCACAATCTGGACATTCTTGTTCCTCTAATCCCTCGTAGACGTGCTTGCACGCAGGGCAGACTGCAGCTAATTGCATCTTACCCATCGATTCCACTGCTTCTCCTTGAAGAGAAAGATAGCCGCTGTCGGCATTACCGACAGTGTAGCGGCCAGCACCGCCTATTCGAACAAGCAAATCAGGAGGCAATGTGACCGTGCCAGTTTCATCAATGATGAGTTCGCGGTCTTTACCGAGGTTTTCTACGTCAACATCTGCACCGTGTTCGGCGACAAATCGCCCATCGCGAAGTTCGAGTGACCGATTGGCGAACGCTGCAACTTCTTTTGAGTGGGTCACAATCAAAAAGGATACGCCATCGTTTTCATGAAGATCTTTGAACAGGGCCAGCACTTCTCTACCGGTCACTGGATCAAGCGCCCCAGTAGGCTCATCTGCAAGGATTAACCGAGGGCTGGTGATAAGAGCTCGAGAAATAGCAACTCGCTGTTGCTCTCCTCCGCTGAGCATCATTGGCAAAGCATGGGCACGGTGAAGCATTCCTAGTCGATCGAGCATTTTATCTGCTAATTTGAGCGCTTTTCGCGAAGATACACCTTGGTGACGGAGCGGTTGAGCGACATTGTCACGGGCGTTCAAGTTCGGCAGGAGGTTGCCTTCCTGGAAAATAAACGACACCGTCTTTTGACGCAATTCGACCAATTCCTGACCGGTCAGGCGTGTCATGTTCTTCCCAACCAAAGAAACCGATCCAGCACTGGCTTTCATGAGTCCGCCAAGGCATTTCATCAGGGTTGACTTTCCTGAACCAGAGGGCCCAACAACAGCGATGGCTTCACCTTCCTTCATATCGATATGAAGGCCTCGAAGAGCGACGACGTTTCCGTCTTCTGCCTTTGATTGGTACACGTGGTAAAGGCCATCTGCTTTCAAAATACTATCTTTCATGCTTCACTCCCCCTTGAGCACACTTGCTAAGTCTGACTTTAATGCCCGGCGAGTGGTCACCAGAAGCGCCACTACAACTGCAGCAAACACCGCAAGCGATACCAAAATGATCTGTGACCACGGGTAGACAAGGGTCCGTTGGATGGTGGTGGTAGAGCCGCCGAAGATTTGGAAGATGAATCCAAAGACGTCAAAGAAACCGTTGAACGACAAGGCGAGCCCAACACCGAGAACGATACCAAGGACCATCGAAACCATCACGATGGATAGAATCTCAAACAACACTAAGCGAATGATTTGGTTTGGTGAAGCACCGATTGCCTGCAGGACTGCAAGTTCTTTTTGCCTCTGACTCAGTACGAGTGAGAGGAAGACGAAACTTGAAGCGACTGCTGCGATGCTGGCTACAACAAATTGAAGAGAAAGCAATCCTGGTGTACCGAAAATCAATCCACCATTACGCTCGACACTCTTGTGGGAACTGGCCCAATCATCAACGCTCGAGACTCGGGAATCTGCTGAAATCTTAGACCCTAAGGCCTCAAGCTCCTCACCATCAATGCCACTCACATCAACAATCCATGTCGTAGAGGTGTAATTGTCAACTTGGTCGTTACCCACCAGCGTTCGCCATGAGGCTTCACCAATAATGAGTGAACCGGAGGCGGTCGCTGAATTGACACCAGGGATGTATTCATGGTTGCCCATGTAGTACATGTCTACCGTGTATGGCGTGGTGATAATGCGCACCGTAGTATCAGCCAAGAAAAGGGGTTCAGCAAGTGGTGGGGGCATCAGAGAAGCACCAGATGCACATGCAGTCTCATCAGCAGCCGTACCGTCTGGACAAGTTGCGTTGGTCAATATTGCCTGGGAGAGATCAAAGAACCCAAACGCACCCTGAAGGTTGGCATTGGTGAAATCAGTACCCTCAAGCGAGCCACCCGTGAAGTCAACAAGCACGGTGTTTTGCAAGTTGGCGCCTCTGAAATTGGCGTAGGATAGGTCAGTGTTGACAAGAATTGCTTCGCTGATGTTGCTTTCTGCAAAATTAGCACCAGAGAAGTTACCATCCGAGAGGTCAACTCTGCCAATATTTCGCCCACTGAGGTCCTGTCCTGAAAGGTCCAAACTTGACCAATCGCTGTCCATCAACATGGTGTAGGCGTTGAACAACGCCATTGGGTCAGATTCATTTGAACCACCCGTACTGAAATTGAATTCGATCTTCTCCCAAACGAGGGTCAATGTTTCGGACTTCTCAGAAGTTGGCTTCAACAGCATGTCGTTGAGTCGGTTTTCATCACCGCCTCGTCCAGAACCTGCCAAATCCAGTGAGTAAGCAGCATCTTCTCCAGCGGTAAAGCCACCTGCGATGTAGGCAGCCAACGCATTTTCGACATTTGTGCCTGGAAGCGCTTGTTCGCTCCATCGCAAGACATCTGCGTTATTGTCGAGTAGAACATACGTCGGCAACGTGTCGCCACCGCTACCATCCGCCAAACCAATCTCGGGTACAGTGGTGGCCACTGGAGTAACGCTGTTGGTGGTAAATTCACCCACAAGTCCGAGCATCGCCGTTTCATTGAGCGGTTGCTCTACTGTGATTTGGAGGTCAGAGCCAACCGTTGCATCGACCGTCTTTTCGTCGACAAGAGTACCTGTGTAGCCTTGAACTGCTGCGAGAGTGACAATCGATAACGTCAGCAGCATGATGACGGCAAGGCGGTTTACTGATTCGGCTGAACCGGAACCCTTCAGGCCGCGCTTCACATCCTTGAGCAGCGGCGTGCGACCGAAGATCACCTGCATAATTTGTGGTCCGCGTGCCCCGATGCGACCGAGCAAGAGTGCACCACCAATCCACAATGCAAAGGGACCAAAGATATTGATGAGGCCCTCAAAGAAGAAGTTGGATACAAGGCCATCCTCACTTCCGTTGGCTTCCAACCATGTGTCACCAACAGCAAGCATGCCGAATAAGAAAGCAAGCCAATGAAGCCAACGCTTTGGCTCTGCAGCTTGGGTTGTTTTTCGAACGCCTTCTTCGATTTCCAGTTCGATGAATTGGCGGGCTCGGCTTCGACCAAAGAGTAAGGCAAGTCCGAGGGTCGTCACTGCCGTGAAGATAGTTGCACCAACAGAAAGTGTTGGATTGACATCAAAGTCGCCCATTCTAAACTCCATGAAACCAACCGCCGATAAGACAATCGGAACGGCAAACATAGCCAACAGATACCCTGCCAACCAAGCGACTGAGGACATGACAAACAGTTCGAGGAGCACCATGCCTTGGAGACTCTGTCCGTCTGCACCAATCACACGATGAATGCTGATTTCACGCCGCCGCTGTTCAAGGGAAAGCACGAGTCCGTAAATCAATACTGAGATGGAGAGGAAAACGATTGGTATCATGATGATGTAATCGAAAATTTGAATCAGACCAAGGAAGATGTTGAGGAACAAAATAGTTCCACTAATGATGTCTGTGTAATAGAGTTCAACGCCCTCGTCTGTGTACGAACCGTCTTGCACATCCGTACCGAGTGCTTCCAGCCATTCTGCTGCATCCGCAGTTGATGTTGTCGGGAGTGCACCGCGATCGATCGTGGCACCAAGGTACATGTGATCGTTATCCATAAGCACACTGCGTTGCTCTTCAGTCATCACTTCCCAGGTTGAAAATATCGGGTTGAACGGAAGGGTTGGGTTGCCGAAATCCCATGGCTCATAGATGCCCATTACAGTGAGGTTTTCAACCGTCATCGACATTCTGCAGTACATCATTTCATTATTTTCAGGTGTAATTTCACCAGCACAATTGTCTTCTGTAACCGTGCCTTCAAAAATCGTTGATTCATCCACAACATAAGCAAAAGTGAGGGAATCAAGGACATCGCCTACATTGGCTTGGGCTTCGCTAGCGATGGTCGATGGGAGGATCACACCACGGTTGGCGCTCATGTTTTCGGGGGTTGGCCATTCACCCGCCCCGGCAATGATGTTTTCACTGTACCTTTCAGCAAGTTCTCCGTCGAATGCCTCGGGACCATAGAAGCGGATTGCCCGCTTATCAGAAATAGGCGGACCAGCTTCAGCCGCTTCAGGATAGTCGAACGTAACGTTGCCCCAGTAAGGATTCGCATCATCCGTTATAATTCTCATTTCCAGTGGCTGAGCGACCACAAAATCGATGTTGAACAAGCCCGCACTGTGAATGCCTTGACGACCTAGTACGAGTGTGCAGTCACTGAATTGAGAAAATTCTTGACGTAATTCATCGCACACTTCGACCATGGTCGAGGTGTTGTTGGACCACCCTGAGGCGTTTTCGACTGGTGTTCGGGCGTATTCGATCTTTGCATCCAAAGGTTCAGATTTGAGCGATTCTTCAAAGAAGAGTTGAGACAAACCAACACCGTAGGCCAAGACTGTCGTAATGACAAGTGAAGCAAGGAAAACACCGGCGACTACAGCCAGCCCTCGCTCCTTACCGCGCCATGCACCTTGTCCGGCGAGCCGCAGGCGGCTGGGAAGTTCCATCGCCTTGTGCTTTAAGCGGCCAAGACGGGAGCGCCCAACCGAAAAGTCAGCGTCTTTCAAATCATCTTGGCGTTCGCTCATTCTTCCTCGCCTCCTTCTTCATCATCGAGGCCCCAAGCAGAACGGATGTCCGAGGCTTCGGTTCGACCATCATTGAGCAGCAACATGCGGTCTGCGTTTGAGGCCAGATCAGGATCGTGGGTCACCATTAGAATAGAGACGGGATTGACTTCATCGTGGCAGAGTTCTTTGAACAACGCCATGACTTCTTTGCCACTGGCAATATCGAGGTTGCCTGTCGGTTCATCTGCAAGTAAGACCGGGCGGTTTCCAGCGATGGCTCGAGCGATGGCTACGCGTTGCTGTTGACCACCCGAGAGCTGATCTGGAATGAAATGCATTCGATCGCCAAGACCGACTTTTTCCAGCGCAATCATGGCTGTTTGGACCGCCTCAAAGGACTGCATGCCTGAAAGTTCGAGGGCCATAGCGACGTTGTCAATAGCCGTTAGGTTGTCTAAAAGATGGAAATCTTGGAAGATCCAACCAACCGATTCGCGACGGACATCGACCACTGATGACGGGTTTTTTGTCCCGTATTTTTTGTCACCAAG
>VMHT01154074.1_pt1 | contig 32366 bp, 45 predicted proteins | sample 4693611 | NCBI WGS metagenome assembly VMHT01 (sample SAMN12280063, study PRJNA550983) | marine metagenome | isolation source: seawater sampled from same location over 5 years 0.02-0.2 micron viral filtrate | place: USA: collected off the coast of southern California halfway between the port... ...
ATAATATCTTCCTTCTTAGCTAACTTTCTAGGCATGGATACTCCTGACTGTGTGGTTGATAGTAGTATTTAACACATATATAGAGTGGTGCGCCTGTCTGGGGGTGATGGCTATAAAATATACCCCGCCTAGGCTACACATTGTAAATATATAGCATAGGCAATCGCGTTCTATACACATATGAGATTGTAATGTCTGTCTTTTGATAATTATACAAAACACACTCAACAAAATAACTATATTTAAACTACACTATATAACACGAGCTAATAGTAGCTCTAATAGAATAGGTAACTAATACCATATATAGTGTTGACACACAATACCATCCACAAAATATAGTATCATATAATTAATGTAAAATTATTTTACTTGTGAGTATTGACAATAGGCTTAGACTAAATTACTTATTGTTAAATAACTTTACAATGAAAGGAATAAAGACAATGTACAAAGATTTATCTAATTATGATATCGCAATGGATATTTATCAGAAAATAATGCACGCCAAAACAACTGTAAAAAATGGTCATATCTATTATGACGATAATCAAGAACATATCAATATCGCTGAAATAGTAGAATATTTATTTATGCACAAAATGAACGATAAAACACCAATACACCACACGGTGGTTGGTGGTGATGGTAAAGTTAAACATACTTGGATATTTCAAAATAACAATTAAACAATAAACAATGAAAAGGATTAAGACAATGAATAAACAATGCAAACTTACACATCAAGAGATAGCTGATAAATTAAAAGAAATTACAGTTAATCAATACGAAAAGGAACCGAAAGAAAGAGATTGGTATCTTTCTCTTGGAGTATTAATTGATGAATTAGAGGGTGTAGAGGGAGAATAAGACAATGACCAAGTTTAATATTTTTATAGCAATAATGATAACACTATTAGCAGTAGCTATGTTTGATTTTATTATTATCAATTGGCTATTAGGTTGTAATACATGGGATAAAAGCCAATGGAATGAATATAATTCCTGCTTTAATCCATTTGATTTATTTTAGAAGAGAAAGAGAGAGGGCAAAAAAATGAAACTTGATAAACAAAATATAAAAGAATTTCTTAAAATTCATAACAAACTTAAAATAGCTATTCAAAACATAGATGAAACTAAAGATTTATGTCTTACAGACATCAGAGAAATAGAGAATGCAATGTTTTATATCAGGCATTTTTTTGGTTTTAAATCACCTTCAGGTGATTACTATATGGATTACGTTTTAAAAGAGGATGCAAAAGAATGAATGAGGAAAGTTTTACAGTAACATTTTATCAAACTTATAAAGTAAACATAACGGCTAGTAACAGAGAGGATGCAGCTAATTATGCAGAGATAGCAGTATCACAAGACCCAAAACTATATTTAACATCTATAAACTACGAGGTAGAGTATGACTAAACAACAATTCATGAAAGAAAGAGAGGCACTTGGCTTTACTAGGATACAACTAGCAGAGAAACTTGAGTTAACCAGGCAAACTATATTTAACTATGAGTATGGTAACTATCCTATACCAAAAGCTATAGTGTTAGCTATGCAAGCTTTAAAATCAGAACTAAAATAATATCTATAGGTTATATATATAGGCTATAGAACGCGAGATATATATATGTGTTTCGCGTTCTTATTATTATATATGCTCTTAAATAAGCGTCCTACTTGCCCTTTGAGGGGCAGTAGAACACTTATTTAGAGAAAGGCACGCGTGATGCAATGTATGCACTCGCGTAGACAATGAAATTATTCAATATCATATTTTATATTGACACGCAAGCCCTAGAGAGAGAGAGGAGCTTTACCCAAGCTTCAAGGGTAACAATCGCTACATCATTACCCTTATATTTATTATTGATATGTTTTAGATAGAGAGCGCAGCGTATAGGTTGATGGTCAAACTTAAATATAAGTACAGGCTTGTTTTTAGCCTTCTCAGAAGCCTTTACCACTTGTTCCCACCACTCCTTGCGATAAATACCTACACTGGACTGAGGACGCTTATATCGCTTGCATTCAATAGTCCATCCATCTATCCCAAGTAAGTCACCTCTATCAGCAGTGCGGTATTGTTCGATGTCTCTTTTGATATCTTGAAGAGAGAGGTGCAGTTTTAAATAGTTTGCAACCTCTCTTTCAAATGATGCCCCTTTGTTTCTGCCATTAACCATGATTTATATCCACAAACAAAGGTGAATCTTGATACAATCTATTATCAGCAATAGAAATATAATCTTTATTTAATTCTATTATTGTAGATTTTCTACCTAACCTATCAGCTACTAATGCAGTAGTGCCAGAACCCCCAAAAGGGTCAAGGACAGTGCCATTTTTAGGACACCCAGCTAGTATGCAAGGCTCTATAAGTTCGGTAGGAAAAACTGCAAAGTGTGCTTCTTTATATCCTTTTACTGGTACAGTCCACACAGACCTTTTATTTTTTGTTTCGTAAGATTTTTCAAGACCACTATGTGGTTGCAACCCAGTACCCTCATTGTGATACTTGCCATTCACTCTATCTCTTGTACCCCAATCAGTTGCCTTCTCTTTAATCGCATCGTTATCATAGTAATAATTCTTACTTTTACTTAACAAAAATATATATTCATGTGCCTTAGTGCATCTATCTTGCACACTCTCAGGCATAGGATTAGGTTTGTGCCAGATAATATCTTGCCTTAGATACCATCCATCAGCTTGCAATGCAAAAGCTACTCGCCAAGGTGTACCGATTAAATCTTTAGGTTTAATACCTTCAGGTGATGCAGCTCTTGTAACTCCATAGTCTTTATCACCTCGCAAGGTTTGGTTAGTAGTTGTTGCCCTGCCTCCTGATGAATATGTGTCACCAAGGTTAAGCCACAAAGTACCATCATCTTTTAATACTCTTCTTACCTCTCTGAATACATTAACAATATTTTTTGTGTATTCTTCTGGTGTTTCTTCTAAGCCAATTTGTTTATCTTTTCTGACCGCACCACACTTGGGGCATTTTGTTTTATAAATTGCGTCAGACACAACATTACCTTGCTGTGCCATAGCTTTATGACCTGTAGCAGTATTCTTAGATATTTTAGTTGTTCTCATGTGTAAACAGTCTGAGTCACCACCTTCCCATGTGCCTGTTTGATAATCCCTTAATCCCCAGTAAGGGGGAGATGTTACACAACAATCTACAGATTTATCTGGCAATGTTTTTAATACATCTCTGCAATCACCAATTTTTATATCAACCATGATAGAAATCATCCGCAGTAACCTCACCCTTACTCGCTATAAATATTTTAGTGAGTGTTTTTTGCGATGGTTTGCGCTTGCCCTGTATCAATAAAGTAATTGAACTTGGGTCTAGCTTTGCTATCTTTGCAAAGTATCTGCGAGAGATACCACGTTTTACTATATGTTCTTCTAATGTCATTGCTCTTCTTCCTTGTAAAATTCAACTGCCCATAAGATTCTTTGTTGTTTATTAGAATAAATAGCCTTACGTGTCCTACCATCACCAATAACAAAACCCTTTTCGATTAATGGCTTAAACCTTGGTGAGATACTACCAGCTCTAACGTCAGGTAATGCTCTATCAACTTCATCCATAGTTGCACCTGATTCACCAAAATGTCTAATTGCATCTAATACTAAAGACTCCAATCGTGTTGGGTCTATTGATATAGCTGCATCTATAGATGTATCAGGGTCAGTTGTTCTTACCATTTTATATGCTTGTTTGTTTTCCATTTCATTGTCCTTTTCTTTTGTTAATAAATAATTCATAATAACTATTTGACATATTGTCAATAGGTATGATATGAAGGGTCAAGGAAGGAGAAAACAATGATACCAGATTATAGAAAAGAATATGGCAGTCGAGCCATGCACGTAAGTGCATCAGGTGGTACACAACCTCTTGATGATTACTTCTTAAAGCTATTCATAGACCATCATTTAAAGATAGGATACCCAGGTTCTGCTAAAATGGAAGGCGGTAAGGCTGTCCAGAAGATAGTAGATTTAGCTTTAGGTCTTGATAACTACATCAAAGCAAGAGGAGTGCAAGAACAAAAGTCTTTTGAGCAAGCACTACGAGAAGTTGCTTATAAATACAGCCTTTATAAACCAAGAGGTTTTGATGATGGCAGGGATGCAGAAGAACACGCTGAAATCAAAAACCATCTTAGCGAGATGGCTTCTCATGCATTACAAGGTATGAGAGAATATTTTGGCAATCAGGAAATCGAAGGTGAGTACAAAAGATGGATGGATGTAGATGGTATTGATGTGCCATGTATGATGTATCTTGATTACGCATCAGCTAAACTAGAGCTTGATTTAAAGTGCAGCTTTCCCACACGTAATCCAATGAAGAAGGACGGTACTAGGTCATGGCGAATACCATCACCTAGAACCGAACCTACAATAAATCAGGTAATTCAACAGGCAGTATATCACAAAGCAACAGGGCTAGAACCTGCATTGTTATTCGTAACATCAAAGGGATTTGAGATAGCCACAGCACAAACAACTGACTTGCTTAAAAAAGATAGTCTTGATTATCACTTTAACTTAGTCAAACAAAGATGGCTTGTACAACAAAACATACTAAAAAACGCAAGGGGTAACTGGCGCACACTCTTTGATATGGTTCAACCAGACTTTGATAGAATAAAAAACTATCACGGCCCAGACATACATAAAATTGCACAATTACAATGGGGAATAGAATGACAGAACAACAATTTGAACAGCTAATGAAAGAAGATTTACAAAAGATGAATGACTTTCAAAATGAACTACAACAACAAATAGATGTTATGAATATAAAGTTATCTAAAACAATAAAAGAATTAGATGCAATGACAGAAAACCTACAAGCGTTTGTAACTCTATTAAATGAAAACAACAGATTGATAAGGCAGGGTGATGAAAAAAAGACAGATACCACAACATCTTAAAGACTTGATACAGGCTGTTGGCATGAGCGAACAAGAAGCTACTTGGGATTGTCATGGCACTCCTGTAATATATCACGATGCGTTAGAGCGTATTGCTGAGCATCAAGGCATTATGTTTGATAAGCCTACTATCATAGAAACAATAGCAGAAAAAGGTATTGTTGCTATGCTCGTACAAGGAACTAATGGAGATAAAACTGCATGGTCAATAGGTGAAGCTAGTCCACATAATTCAAAGAATAGCTATCCATTTGCTATGTCTGAGAAACGTGCCAAAGACAGGGTAATACTTAAACTCATAGGTGCTAGTGGGTTTGTGTATTCAGAAGAAGAAGCTGATAGTTTTCAAAACCCTAATCGGTTTACAAATCAGCCAGAACCTGAACCTGAAGTAGAAGAGCCTATAGAAGATGGCCCATCTATTATCAGGGATACAAAAACTGAAGACCAAGCAAGAGAATTAGATACCTTTGAATTAAAAGTATATCAGGTCAGCTTTCACATTGATAACTTTGTAACAATAGAGAATGCTAGTGCTTGGCATACCAAGAACAAAGCATTTATAAATGAAATAGAACAAAGATATCCAATAGACCACAAGATAATACAAAAACTGTTCAGAAATAAATGGACAGAAATTACATCAAAATAGGAGAAAAAAATGGCAACTTATACTAAAATAATGGACGTAACTTTGTTTGAACCAACAGAAACAAAAAATGAGAATTTATTATGTCAGAACATTACACAAATTGGTACTTGGAATAAGAATACAAATTCTATAGATGCAGAAACTGTGACACTTGAAGCAAGTAAAACATATTCTTTACAATTATACGCATCAGAATACAAAACTGCCAGAGGTAAGAAGAAATTTAACCTTCGTATTTCTGAAGTAACTGATGATGGTAGTGTGAGTAACCCATTCCAACCAGCTATTAAAAAAATGAACTCACCATTTTAAATAAAAAAACCCCTGTGTAGATGAGAACTAGACAGGGGCAGTTTGACAGGGAGGAAATCCATGAAGGATATAAAAATATCATACAATAATAATAATAATATAACAATTAAAAATGATATCAATGATGACCATAGAGCTTGGCAAGATTACCTAAGATACAAAGAAGATAAATATGATGCTCAATATCGTAAGAGAAAAGAAAGAGAGCAAAGATATTATAAAAAATATAATAGAAGAAGGTACTGGCTAAACAAATACAAACAATCACAAGGATGCCATGTCTGTAGCTACAAAGATAATGCTTACGCTTTATCCTTTGAAGACTTAGATAGAAAAACTCAAAACAATTATATAAAGTGGCAACCAAAGAAACTTATTGAATACATAAGAACAAAGAAAATTATTTGTCAGAACTGTATCAATATAAAATTTAAGGAAAAGTTTTACTCCACCGTTACATCTTCTTCTTAGGCTTCTTCTTAGCTTTCTTCATAGCCATAGCAGTCGCAGCTTGCTTTTTCATAGCTTGTGACTTCTTTGGTCTACCTCTCATAGAACCATATGTACCTTTACCCATTGGCATATCAGTCTCCTTTTCTTTCTTTCCTTTGAGGTACGCGACCTCTTTACTTCTTGGCTTTGTTGCGTTTGCTGATTGATGCCCCTTTTTTACGAGCATCAGCTTTACTGTTTGCACCCCACGCACGAAGGCTAAGTAGTAATCTCGTAGGCTTTCCCTTACTGTCACGTTCTGGCCCTTTCATATTACCCATTCTTGACAAAAAACTAGCACGTCTTGGATTGTCCCCGGACTTTACAGGACGTTTTAAATTAGCACCAGTAGTGCGCTTGAAGTGCGCTCTACCAGCCCTGTTTAAACCACCGCTAGGATTCTGAAACCGTTTCGCTACCATCTACCTGTCTCATTCTATCTACCAAACGTCTAGCTCTGTTTGTTACTTGTGTGTACCATCTTGAATCAACCATTTCATCTGCTGCACCAGACCAATCTCTTGCATCTACATTTGCCTTCATGCCCTTGAACTTAGATAGCCTTGGATAGCCTAGATTAAACATCATGTTTGCAACTATCAACTGAACTTCTTCTGGTAACTCATTAAAATCTTTATATAACCTATGACAATCTTCTATAGTAACTGTTATATCAAGATTAAATGCTGATTGTACACGGCTTTGTTCTATAACTGTGCCAACTCCCATGCTACATTCTGGGTCATCTTTGGTAATTAAATGTCCGATACCAAATGTAGGTAAGCCCAGATGGTCAAGGTATATCTCGTACTTACACCCCTCATCTTCAGCTAACTCTTCTCTTAATTTATCAAGGTTCATTTCTTTTTCTTTTTAAGTTTCTTAAAATCAGCACCAGTTATTTTATTGCGCGGTGATGCTACTTGAGCAAGTTTTTTTTGTTTCGGCGATAGTTTTTTACCTGGCATTATTTCTTACCTTTCTTTTTCAATAAAGATTGTAGTGATTTAGCTTGTCCTGCATGAGAACGTGATGCTTTACGCAAGCCAGAAGCTACCTTTTTGACCTTTGCCTTTTGCTGTTTCGTCATCATTTCTTTTTTGCCTTTTTCTTTTTACCACCTCTAGTTAAATCAGCATCTGCTTTACGTGCGCCACCCTTGCCTGTTGCAAATGAGCGAACACGCCCAGCTGCCCACTGATGTGCTGATACTTTAGGTCTACTACCGCTAGAATAATATGCACCTAATCCTCTTTGATATACCTTACCTAACGTGCCTTTAGATATACCAGATGACTTAGAATACTTTGCTACAACGGCTGCTTTGCTCATCCTTTGCTCCTCTGCTTACTAATTCTATCCATCATAGCTGGTGTAAGTTTACCCTGTCTATATAACTTTGAGGTACGCTTTATCTCTGCTTCTCTTTTCTTAGGGTTCTTTGCACCCTTAACATATTTCTTTGGCACACCTTTTTTTGTCTTAGCAACTTTGGCAAACTTTCTCATTTAGATACTCCTTTAAACTTCTCGAAGCTACGCATACCACCAAGACCTAACATTCCAAGAAGAATAGTTGTTAAGGTTTCCATGTCGAAGCTAGGTAGTTCAGGTATTTCAATACCAGCAATCGCAGTTGCGAAAAGAATAAACGGAGTAATGATAAAGTGGTACGCAAGCGCGAACGCAGTGACCCATCCTGTAAAGGGACGCCATCCAGCAACAAATATTGACCTGTGCTGGGCTTCTGCTTTGTTGACTTCGACTTGGGCGAGTTGCGCTTCGTGCGCTTGTTTTTCTGCGAGTGTGGCGATTTCATGGGCAAGTGCGTTCTTCTGGTCTTTGTCCTCAACAAACTTATCTAATAATCCTGTTACTGGCCCTATCAATGCTTGTATCATTTGCTACTCCTCTGGATAACATTGAGCAGTCATTTTGTAATATTGGTTACCATAAAATTGTTCCCACATTTCATCTCTTGCTAACCAATTACATTGCTGTTCTAACATAGGTTGTTGCAATACCATCTGACCAATAGGATGCCAATCTATACCGTTGTTACCCCACACTGCTACCACAAGCACCCACGCTATCTCTGCATTGTGGTGTATTTCTATCATTTTTTACTCAGCCATGCGCTAACACCCATGTATGCTCCTACTATACCACCGCCTGTTATATACAGCAAGTTTGACAAATCAGTAAGTAGTTTGATACGTGTATCAGGAACAAAAGGCGCAAACATTAACAAAGTATATACAGCCATAAAACATAACACGGCTGTTGCCATGCGTCTTTGTGCTGTTAGTTTGCGGAGTTGTGCATTTTCTTTTCTGTCTTGCATCTCCATGTCATGTAAACGCATTTCATCATCATCAACTATACCGTCACCATCTACATCTAAGTAACTGTATTTACTATCTTTTTCTAATTTCTTTTGTATCATGTCTAGCCTTTGTTATGCCAAAGATAAAGTATTAAGACAAAGAAACCTACAATAGTTATTCCTAAAAATATAATTGCTATTGCTTCCATGAAATGTTTACGAGCTTCACGTTGCTTGTAAATAGTTTCTTTGCGTTGTTGCCTAATATCTTTTTCCATACGAATGAGTTCTTGCCAAGCACTAGGCCCACACATAGAAGATATTAACTTACGCAATTCATCTCTTTGATTTTCAAGTTGTTTCTTCTGAGTAAATAACTCTATAGCTTCTTGCTCAACAGATGCACCATTAAATAGTTTTTTAAATATAGGTGGGTTTTTTGCCTCATGATGCGCTCTATCTACATCAGATACAGCAGACATCCATCGAGAGAGGTCTTTGCCCATGCTCTCGATGTCTCTACCAATGGATACACCTTTTTTTAAAGCATTAAAAGCAGTACCAGCGATTGCCATTGCTGAAATTGGGTCAACCATTACACTATCAACGTAACCACTGTTACAGCTGCTCCTACCACCGCTATTGTTGATACCATCGTCAATCCTTCTAACCGCCACATACGCTTGTTCATGTCCTCTAATTTCTCAACTAGACCTTTGTAGCGTTCTTCACAAATCATTTCATGTGCTGTTAACTTATCCATCTTTATTCTCTAAATCAGCAACTCTTGCCCTTAAATCTTTTAATTCTTTTAACAACACAGGAACGAGCTTGCTGTAATCTATTCCAAGATAGCCTGTCTCTGGGTCTTGTACTGCTACACAGTCAGGAAATACCTCTTGCATCTCCTGTGCTACGACACCGAAATCTTCATGCTTGTTATCTTCTATCCAGTCGAATTGATAGACATTGATATCATCTATTTTCTGAGATGCAGATGATGCTGGTTCTATGTTTTTCTGTAAGCGTCTGTCTGATGAACTAGTTAATTGAACAGTGCCTGTGCTATCAGGTAATGTTATGGTGCGGTCTGCTGTGGGGTCGGTGACAGTCAGGGTCGTTTCGTTGTTATTATTCGTAGCCCCCTCAAACAATAAATTAATTCCAGTATTTAAGCGAATGTTTCTACTGAATCTATTTTCTCCAAAAATAGCACTGTAATGTTGTGTGAATGTGCCATTTATCATTGCACTTATATTAACAGCACCGTACTCATTACCATCTGCGGCTGATGTAGTTTGACCCTCCACTTCTCCATATACGATTTTCTCATCAGCATCATTTTCACCACTAAAATTGATATGACCAAGTTTATCATTTGTGGCAGGACTTGCACTGTTTCTGTATAAATCTAGTGTGGGGTTCTCTGATGAACCAGCATCATAAGAAGTTAATGTTAGATCAGAGTTTGTTGTAACTTGGAAAACAGGATTATTACCACTATCATGTGCATAAAAAACTAATGCACTTAATTCATCAGTGGCTTCTGTAGTACCTCGTCCAAACCTATAAAATATATCACCCCCACTAGCACTAATATCAGGAGCATCAAAATCTATAAAAGTTGTAGCGTCACTTCCTGCACTGGCATTAATTTTTGCGCCACCAGATGAACCTGACGCACCGAATAATCCGCTTCCAGAAGATGCACCATCAACTTGAAATGCTGTGGTAGCTTTAGCTGTGCCTGTGATTGTCGCACCAGTAGATGTAGTTTCAATCTTTTTACTGTTGTCGTAGTAAAGTTCTACTGCACCATTAGCTGTTCCAAGAAAGTATGTTTCACCATTAGCCGCCCTAAATCTAAGATGCGTTGCTTCTATTACTAAATCACCAGTACCAGTATCTTTAATAAAACTATTAGAACCATCGTGAAATATCTCTAAATCCTGTGAAGCACCTAGTCGTATTTTCTCATCATCACCTAAGTCTAAGCCATCAGCAGTAAGCACTCCTGTTACTGTCGCACCAGTGCTAGAAGTTGAAAACTTGAGATTATTGTTATGCCTTAATTCTACTGCCCCATCTTTAATAAATTTAGCCATAACTGTTGAAGGTGTATCAAACTGAAAGAAGCTACCATTCGTTCTCATTACAACACTTCCAGTTCCAACATCGTTAATGAAACTGTTTGAGCCATCGTGATATATCTCTAAATCTTGAGATGCACCTAGTCGTATTTTCTCACTATCACCTAAGTCTAAGCCATCAGCAGTAAGCACCCCTGTTACTGTCGCACCGCTTGATGTAGTCTCTAGCTTCTTGCTATTGTCATGGTATAGTTCCACTGCGCCACCATTAATAAACTTAGCTAAATCTTCGTTATCTGCTGTGTTTCTTAATAAAATCTGCGTACCATTGCTCGTAATATAAAGATTTCCTGTTCCTAAATCTTGAATAAATGAGTTTGTACCTGAGTGAAATATTTGTAAATCATCATCTGTTGTTCCAAATGTTGCTTTTACGCTATCGTTAAATCTTAAATTTCCACTTGTTTTTACATCTGCCGCATCACTGCGCAAGAATGATGTACTGTCTACGCTATCAAGGGTGGTAGCGTTTACATTGGTAAGACTAGAGCCATCTCCATCAGCTAACAGAATAGTGCCTGTGGCATTTGGAAGTGTAATAGTTTTATCAGAACCAGTTGGGTCTTGTATTGTAAGCGTAGTCTCAAAGGCATCAGCCGTAGCACCCTCAAACACGATTGCATTAGCTGCGTTCATTGTAACTGTATCAACAGTCGTTGTTGTTCCAGCTACTGTTAATTTTGGCACAAGTAACTCGCCTGTGCTTGGGTTGTATCGTAATGCACCAGTATCATCTAACAAAGCATTTGATTCATCGTGAAACACGACAGGAAAGTTTGTATTAGCTGTGCTATCACTTACCGTTGCAGTAGATGCAAGCGTGGCTGTAGCAGCATTGCCTGTTATGTTGCTGGATATAGAATCTGGTAATCGTGCATCTAAGACCGTGCCTGATAGTTGTGATGCATCAATCGTTTTGTTTGTCAGAGTATCTGTAGAACTAGCTGTAATACCGCCAATGTCTGACAATACTTCCGCAGCAGAGCGTCCTTCTATTGCTGTACCATTTACACGCAAAAAGTCATCATCTGCTACACCGCTCGTAAACTTAGGCACATTTGTATTTGATATGCCAGTATCTAACGTAGCAGCCGTACCAAGCCCAAGTGATGTTCTAACCGTAGCACCAGTTTCAAGCACAAAGTTAGACCCATCACCTACAATAAACCCACTATCTGTAACAGCTAATCCAGCCACATCTTGTAGCTGTGCATCTAGCCTGGCATTTGCTACTGCGCCTGTAAGATTACCAGCATCTAAATAATGACTACCTTCTTGCCCATCTAATTTATCCGCATCTAATCCAGATGATGCGCCATCATTAGATGTATCAAAAAAACCTAATGCTCTTATGTCAGATGCATCTTGGTCAGCCGTTGCAGATGCTTCTATAGCGTTTAACTTAGTATGGTCTGCATCTGTAAATACATTACTATCACTTGCACTTTCAACAAGTGTTCTTATATCACTTGCAGTCTGGTCTGTTGTGGCACTTGCTTCAATACCGTCTAGTTTTGCCTTATCACTGCTAGACATCAATCCATTTACGGATGTAGTTGCAACAGATGTAAGGGTGCTATCTGCCTCTGGCACACCACTGCTAGAATTAAATTTTAACACACCACCCTTGAGGTCAATGTTATGTGGCAATGTGCCGGATGTTGTATCTGATTCTGGTCTAAGTAAGGCTCTATCTAATCGTCTTCCTATCTGCTGTATTTGCAATGCCATTCTATCTAAAGCATTTTCATGTGTTTCTGCTGGGAATGGGTCGTTTACTCTGTAATTAGTAGGCTGTGTAAAACTCATATTACGCATTAAGAATACAGTTTGACTTGCCGTAGGAGCAGTAACGAAAGTGACTGTACCACCATTAACATTACCAGTGCCAGTTACTGCATAGTTTGTACTACCTGTACCTATAGACCTAACAGACTCTGCACCTGTTGCTGTTGTTACAACAATTACCTTGATATCTGTTGTTTCTAATATCTCAAAGGTAAAACTAAAAGCAGTGGTAGACCCATCGCCTGTATATGTATTTGTCGTTGTGGTTGTTGTAACTGTCATGGCTTTATATCTTTATAATGTAGTTGAGAATGATTGTTGGCTGTACGTTGTTGTGTGCGCTACCAGAACCTGTGTTTGTAGCTCCCGAAGATACACTTATACTTTGAACCACAGACGCACTACCATCCCCAGTGTTAGTTTTAAAACTTGGAGTTACGGCAGTTACTACTGTACCATGACTGTGCGCTGGTAGTTGTGCAGTGGTTAATGTATGTGATTCTGTACCGCCAGTATCACCTAATGTATCGCCATTTAAACCACCTGTCTGGTCAGTCAAACGATTGGCAGATGACCCAGACATATCATCTTTACCAGCAACTACACGACCTTGTAAGTCTGGTAGATTAAATGTAGACGAGCCATCACCAACACCATACGTCGTTCCAACAACTGCAAACAAATCAGAATAAGTTGTGCGACTTACAGCTTGACCGCCACACAATAAAAACCCTGTGGGGGCAGATGACCCAGCAAAGGGAATAACCATACCAGCTACAAAAGGAAAAATAGTCGAATAACTAAAAGAGCCGTCTGCATCTGAAACAATTGATTGCCCAGAACTACCATTGCCAGATATATTAAGTTCACTTGCTGTGACTGAATTAGCATCTATCTGTGATGAGCCTACTGTATTTAGAGTTGCTAAACTACCAAGCCCGATAGTTGTTCTTACCGCAGATGCGCTCGTATCATCTACAATAGTAGCAGCAAACGTGGATATTGGTGTTACATCTGCTGTTCCAGACACCGCAATAACATCACCACTTCCATCAAAGCCCAGATACTTACTAGCCCTTTCTGTTGAGGTAGGTATGGTTATTGAACCTGTATCAGTTTCTGCAAACTTAAATGTTCTGTCTAACTCTTCTTGTTGCTGTTGATTTATAAATGTGAGTTTATCTAATGCATCTTCATGTGAAGCTGCTGGGAAGCTATCATTGGGTGTATAGTCTGTATTTTGTGTAAGTGTCATTACACGTTTTATTAAAAGAGTCTCACCGCTTTGTGGTCTTCTGTCCGTTGTATCGTAATTACTATCATCAGAATTACCAGTATCAAACTTAAACGTAACAGTGCCACCATCTTGCTCACCAGCATTGCTTACAAGATAATCTGTGTTGATTGTTTTGGTAACTTCTGCACCAGTGCTATCTGTTCTAATAACAATCTTTAATTCTGTATCTAGGAATATCTTGAAACTATAGGCAAAAGCAGAGGTAGTGCCATCACCACTATAGCTGACTTTTGTTGTAGTGCTACTGACTGTCATATCTACTCCTACTTAAATCCTTATACCTTATTTTTATGTGTCAGCAAAGTGCTACTCTACTTTTGTACTCTCTGGACGCATATCAACTAACTTGTTTAAAGCATTTTTAATACCCAAAGCATTGTTGAATGGAACTATAGTATTTAATGCTCTTTGATTTCCTTGTGAAAATTGTAAATCCGGGTTTATTATGGAACGAGAAACAGCTTGTGCGCTACCAATACCCTTACTAATTAATTGGACTGTTGGGTTTCCTGTTATGAATTGTGTATCTAACCCTGTGCTTCTATATGCAAAAACTGGGTCATCAGTAAAGAAAGCAGCCCCTGTATCAATTAGACCAGGAAACAATGCAGCCCAAGAACTTCTTTGAAAAGATGCTTTTGCTATAGATTCTGCTGATAATCTTTTTTTTAAAAACTCTTCTTTATCTTCTCTTCCAATCGCATTTGCTTGTTGTTGTGCCATGTAAGACAAACCAGCAAATGTTGCTGAATACATCATTGCTGAATATGCTTTAAAATCGTTAGCTTTGATGTTGTGTAAAAATTGTTTGGCATGAGATACAAGCATAAATGTGCGGAACTGTGTAAGTATCTGACCCATAGTAGAAGTCATATATAAATTTAAATTACCCACGTCATTTTGTTGTATGCTTCTTCTTGTCCATCGTGCAATAGCAACTGTAAACGCATCTCTTGATTCTGTGTCATCCCATTGTGCAAGATTTATGGCTTTTATTTTTTTATTTCTAAACAACGTTGAAGGCTGTGTTATTGCATTTTTTTTAATTTGATTGAAAACTCTTTCTGACATTTCTTCACTTAAACCTAGACCAGCCAATCTTGCTCGTGAAAGTTTTTTGCTACGAAACGCGACATCTGTTAATGTTTGTACTGCAATACGCGCTGCCATTCTTTCTAAGGCTAATGTTACTGGGGCCATTCCAGATATGTCAGCCGTAATTCTTTTAAGGGGTTGCCCACCGAATAATGCTTTATCTATTAAATCTCCTCTGCCCTCACTAAAAACACCTATCGTATCTGCTTTATTCATTGCTTGCATTGTCAATCTGTCTGAGCCGATACCAGAAACACTTTCAAGGTCTCTCATTACTGGGTCTTCTATTTCGCCATTTCTTGCTCTTTTTAACATTGATTTTATAGAAGGCACAGATTGCAAAACACCTCTAAAACCACCAATCGCTAGAGCATTTCCTAATTCTGCTATTTGGGCAAAACCTACTTGGTTCATTAATCTTATAAAATTATAATCTTGAACAAGCCTAGCTGACCTAGCAAAATTACCTTGTGCATCAGCTGCCAATGGCGCACGTCTATTGATAATCATATTGAAGATAGTTTGTGCAACCAGATTATCTTTTTCTGCTCTTGCTTTTCCAGCGTTACCTTCTCTATCTGCTGCTTCTGCTAAATTTCTATCAAGTAATTTGTTAAAACTTCTTTCTGATTTTATTCCTACTTTAGCAAGTGCATTTCTGCCTGATAATTCTGCTGCATATCGTGTGAATACTTGCTCTGCGTCTCTGTCCTGTAAGTCTTTGATTCTTAATACTTCTTGAACACCTTTTCTATTTACAGCAGTTTCTGCATGGTTCATGTCAAAACGTAATCTGCGTTTTGCTCTAGCTGGTGTTCCATCTGGTTTTTGTGAAAATAAACCCATTAACTTATCTGCATCTTCAGCAGACATATATTCTTCATCAATTAATATTTGTCTCATAACATCTCTATCGGTTGCATTAAACAATCGAGCAGCACCAGCATCCATACCAGCAGCACTTCTTGATAATTTTATATACATTCCTTTTGCAATTTGTTTAGCAGCATCTTCTTGCAAATCTTCTGTTCCTTTCATCAAAGAACGTGTAAGCAAATTTATTACCGAATCTGTGGAAAATTTATCTGATGCATCCCTAAATTTAAAATCATCCCAAAGATGAGTAAAATAACTTAAATTTTCAGGTACATTTTCAAACCCTTCAACCCCTGCTTCTTTGGCTGCTCTTAATAAATCTCTTTGTATTTCTGCTTGTCTATTTGCTGCTGTTCTTATTGGTGCGCTTACTGGCAAATCTGGGTTTTCGATAGCATCTGCAACGAGTTCTCCAAACTCTCTGCGAGGAACATTAAATGTTCTTTTAAAAATACCATAACCTTGCCCTTTAGCCCAGTCTTTATAAGCCGTATCATACACTTGGTAAAATCGTGCAAAAGATGATTTCATAGAATTTGTTTTTAAAATATCTGCTGACTCTTGTATAACAAGATTTTTATCTTTTCTAAATCCAACAGGGTCTTCTGGTAATATTCTTCCTAAAAAATTAGCTATCCTGTTTGGACTGTTTAATAAATACCCAGCCATATCAAATCTAAGTGGTACTGGCCCTAATTTTGTAGCCGCTGCTTCTACTGGCTCTCCTGCTTTATCTAATACATCATCAATATCAGAACGTAGTTCTTTTACCTGATTTGGCAAAGAATCTGGATTTACAGCAGCACCAACTGATAATTCATTATTCGGATCACCATCTAATACGTTTGCTTTAATTGCATTTGTTGTTTCAATCTTTTGTGCATTGTCTGCGTGTGTTGCCATTCTACTGAGTGCTTTTATCATAGGGTCAGACGTATCTGTTCTTCCCAATGCACCCACACCGCCACCAAGAACAATACCAGCACTCATTGCGTATAGTATATCATATGGATCTTTAAAATCATTCTGGCTTACAAGATATGCTTCAATGGCTGCGTTTGTTGCACCAGCGGTTGTTGCTCCTCTAAATACTCTGCCAAGCCTAGATAATTTATTACCCCAAATCAAAGGTGCAGCTACACCCTCAGTTGCAATACTTACTGCTATAGCAAAAGGGTCTACTACAGCAGCACCCATTCTCAAAGCAACACCTTTCCATCCCAACTCGCCTATATCCTTGTCAAAAGCAAACTGTTTCAATGCTTCCTGTCTTTGAAATCGCGCCTGTGATTCACTAAAACTATTTTCTAATATGGGCGCATGATAATCTTCTGGTAAGTCGGCTATCAATTCTTTAGAAAAACTTTCTGTTAGTTCAAAATCTGGGTCTGGTTTGAACTCTTCTCTTCCCTCAAAAACATAAGAAAGACCCCAATCTTCATCAATTACTCTTTTTGCAATATCAAGACTCAGTGTTTTCTTTTCTGCTTCAAAAGCTCTTTCTGTTGCTCGTATCTGTGATGCTGGAATGGGTCTTGATGGAGTAAGAAGATTTGTATCTCTTGTTGGTTTTTTAAAGGTGTCTGGTGGCTGTGTTATTTCTGGAATATTTTTAGATTCCTGAATCTGTTTATTTCTTTCTAGTAAAGCAATATTATCAGGCTCTTCTATAACTGGCTCATCTACTGCTCTTTGCTCTAATATTTGTATATCTGGCTCTGGTTCAGCCTGTTGGGTTTTTTCTTCTCTTGTTTCGATGATAGACAAAGGCTCTTCTGAATCAGTAACGGTTTGCACCGATTGTGTATCTGGTTGTCTTGTTTCAATAAACCGTGAAGGTAGCCTTTCTTCTGGTTGTGCTTCTGATGTACCAGTAAAACGCATACTACCAACTGGCAATGGAGACTCTGGTTTTTTCTTGGGTATTGGTGTTCCAGGCACAGACTCTGCAAATGTTAAACTTTCAAGTGTATCATCTCTATCTTGTTTAGCTGTAGGCTGTCTATCAGTTGTATTTGCAAGTGTAAGGATAGGCTTTACGTCATCTAATGATGATACAATGCCAGAATCAAATAAAACTTTAAAAGCCCTATTATCTAAACCCCTTACAGGCTTTCCACCAACAACTCTCCTAGACTCTTTTATAACAGCAGTTCTGTTGTCTGGAGTCGGCGATGTTTGGAAGTTGTTAAGATTTTCAGCAAGTTTGGGAAATGTACCAGCATTATATTTAGCATCAAGAACAATAGCCTGATACTCTGGTTTTAATTGTGTAAAATTATTTCCAATAGAACTAGTAAGTTCCGTAAAATCTTGCTCTGCTCTTGCTCTTGCTATTTTTTCAGCATCGCTAACAGATATGTTTTTATCTAAAGTAATATTAAGATTTTGAGCAATAGATTGATTTTGCCGATTATTAATAACAATACCCAAAGGTGCAGTCTCAATACCCTTTAAATCTTTATGATACGTTGTGCCTTCATATTCTGGTAATCTTTGTAAGAAAATATTAATGGTTTGAGCAGACATTATTGATTACCAAGAAGACTTTGTTGAAATTTTTGTTGTTGTTCAAACTCTTCTTTTTTCTCAGCCATAGTTTCTCTTAAAGCCATCTGTGCTGATACAGGGGTTCTTGTGTCTTTTTGTATTTCTGGTACTGCACCAATATTTTCAACTTGTTTCAATTGTTGTGATTTTAAAAGATTTGCTTCTTTGCGAGTTAAACCAGAATATTCATCTGCTCCTGTTTTAAATTTTATTTGTATGTTTTGTTTTGCTATTGTTTGAGCTAAAGAAACTGTTCTTGCCGATAATTGTTTAGCATCTCTCATACCTCTAAGTGTATTAGCTGTGTACACTTGTCTGCCATCTATTTCAGTTGGCTGCAAACCCATAAAGCCAACTTGTTCACCTATAATTGGTTTACCTACTTCGTATTCAATAAAGTTACCTTCCTTATCTTGAACAGGATAACCACCAGAATAAACAACAATAAATCTATCTGTTCTATCTTTTGATACAGGTGCGATAGATAAATCATCTATTTCATAAGCATCCTCTGGAATTACTTTCATAGCAGCTTCTGCTGCTATATCTGCCAACTCTTCAATATCTTCTGGTAAATCAGTAGTTATTTGAATAGACATACCTCTTATTCTTTTGTGATTTTTACCATAATCTTTTGCAGCTCTTTCAACTGCTTTTGTTGGCTCCATTCCAAGTCTAACAAAATTCTCAGCCAAATCTCTTATATCAGCTTTCATAGCTGAGATATTTTCTGGAACAAATTTTGTATCTGCCATGAAAGGAATAAAAGCATACCAATTTTTATCTGCCATTTCTTCAGATGTTTTAGCTAACTGTTCATCTACTTTTTTCATTGGAATAGACATATCAATATCAAGGTCAATTCTTTTTGCGGTAGCTATAGCTTGTTCTGTTGAAAAACTTTGCTCTAATTCAAGGACTGTTTCATAAAATGCTCTTGCTTTTGGGTCAGATAAATGATTGCTTACAATCGATTCATTTCTAAATTCCATCAATCTGTAAAGCTCAAGACCTTGCATAACAGGGTCGTTTTCTCCTGCTTCTAATGGATTATATTCTGGTATTAATGCTTCATTGAATCCATTTACTAATACTGCTGTAAAAGCACCGTATGTTTCATTATTACGAGCAAGCAAATCAACTTGTTTGTTGGGGTCATCTGATAATTTTGCCATTGTTTGATTGACTGCTGTAACTCTATTATCTGATGAGATGCCGTCTTTGACAAACATACCACGATTGTTTGTAAGTGCATTTGAATAGTTTGTTACTTCTACACCATTTGCAACAGCAGTTCTTACGCTTTGTTTTAATTTTTCTGCACTGTTCAGTACAGTTATTGCTTTATTTCCAATGTCTTCACCAAAGTTTAAATAAGAAGGTTGACCATCGATTAAATCTTCATCCAATAAAATATTTAAAGTTTCTGCAACAATTCTATCTACTTCTTCTACTGATACTGCGCTAGGGTCTATTCCTATCGCTGCATCAATTCTTTTTAATCGATTATCTAAAAAATTAAGATTACCATTATTCTCTTCTTCTTTAGTTAATCCCAAAGGACTTGTTGAATTAAATTGCATTTGAGTAAGCACATCATCCGTAGCGTTCAGTAAAACACTTTGATTAGTAAGATTTTCAGCAAGAACATCATCTACTCTATTTTTCAGTTGTGCCAGAAGATTTGGATAGTTTTCTCTACCTATTTGAGTTAAATCTGCAATTACTTCTCCGTTGTATGTAATTTTTTGTGTTTTATTAGCTTCATCAATAATATCATCTATTTCAAAGGAAGGTATATTTGACGTTTGTATAGCTGTTAGAGCAACATCAAATGCATCAGAACTTATTTTGGATATTTGTGCATTTGCTATTTTTTGATACGCACTAATTTGTGAAGATGTTAAGCCTTTATCTGTCGTGCTGTTTTCTAATTGAGACTTTACTTGATCTATTGTATCAAATGTTCTTACCTTTACAGCAAAATCTTCTTGTATTGCTTCTGATTTGAATTGATCAAAACTTAATTCTACTAATCTATCTGCACCAGATGCTTTCAGATTTTCAAATATATTTTGAGCATCGTTTAACCCAGCTTCAAAAAATTGTGGGCTTGTTATCATAGATTTAGATATTGCTTTTAAACCAAGCACAGCACTTTCTGCCTGATTTTCAATGCCTCTTGTGAAAGCATTTTGCTTACCACCGATAGACGCAGCTGAAAAACGAGCATTAAAATTGTTTTTAAGTGTAGATTTTAACTTTGAATTTATTCTACCGGCATTATCAATCTGTGAATTTAACTCATCAAATATATTTTTTGATTCAGTTTCAAATACCTTCACATCACTTATACGTTTATTTTCTAGCTCTGAAAATTTTTCATTAAGGTCAGATGTAAGCTGTGTTTCTAGCGTATCTGCATTTATCTTTTGTTGTGCTAGTTCAAAGTCAGCGGCTACTTTTCCTGCTTGCGATAGTGTTTGCTGAAACCCTGCAAAGGCTCTACCTGGTGCAGTAAAGGCTGCTGTACTTGCTCTTGGCGATAACTGACCAGCAGCTAGTCCTTGTGTTGGCCCTGCCCCCTGATTGTATAATGGTATTTTAGGCATTACGCTAGATTCCCATAAGTTGATACAGCACTAGTAAACCCACCAAGTAGTGATTGTTGTGCTTGCGTTCTTAATGCTTGTGCTGTTGCTTGTCCCTCAAGCCTTGATAAAGTTGCTTCTGATTCCTTTTGCATTTGCTGTATGCTTGATGCGTATTGTATTCTAGCTGCATCTTTCTCTGTATTGAAATAAGCGTCTGCCATAGCCTGTAATGGACTGCCAGACATTCTGATACCAGAAGTTGCTGTAGCGACTCTCTGGGTGCTTATAAGCCTGTCAGACTGCCTTCTAAGCGCAGACTCTTCTTCTCTCTTTTGTCTTTGTAAAAGAACTGCTTCATTCTCAGCAACCTGTGCATTATATTCAGCTACTTGTTGTGCAGACCTAGCAGCAGCTTGGTTTCCTTTTGAACCCATGATACCGCCAAGAACCTGACCACCTACGGCTAATGCTGTTAATCCACCATCAGGCATTACTTTATCCTCGCCATGCGGTAATAATCACCGCCATCTACACCATATTGTCTCATCAAACCCTCATTCTCAAAGCCAAGCCATTTTGCAAATCGTATTGCTGTTGGGTCATCTGCTGAAACACTAGCCTGTATTCTATCAATATTGTTTTCTGTTTCTATTACATCAAACATATAATAGGTATGCTTTACCACAGATTTGTATTTTACCTTACCTAGTTTAGATATAAAAAACCAACCTTCTGCAACCTTGCCCCACATAAAATGAACACCGCCCATACCTAATATAACATCATCATACATTAACGTATAACCATGTATTCGTTCTGGTGCGATAAAAGCATCTTTGTGTTGCTTTTCAATAACAAACTCTAAGTCTATGTTATCTATATCTTTTTTATCAAATGTTCTTAATTTAAGCATCGAATGTATTAGACCTTCTCATAATTGCAAGTATGGTCATAGGCAAGGGCTGGTTTTGTCTTATAACAACCTGTGCATCATTATCATACCCAGATGGGAAGAATATTTCTTTATCACCATTGAATAATGGTATTGGGCCATCCATAGCCATACTGCTATCTCTGAATGGCATACGGTCAAGATTGTCTACATCTGGCCCTGTTTCTGCGCCAACTGTATCTATAAATCGTGCTGTTACCCCATGTATTCTTTTAATCTTTCCTTGTGATATGCCGTCTTCTGCACCACCTTCCATACGCAAAGTCTTAACTAAAGAATCATAGTTATACCCAACATGGATAACACCGCCAGTTCTATCTAATGTGATACTGCCATTTGTAACAGTCTTATCTGCATGACTTGCGCCATCTACCAGAACAGCTATAGTCTCGCCTTCTAAATGATTAACACCTGTAACAGCAGATACTTTTTTACGTGCTTCACCACCTGATATGTAAGTTGTAAAAGGCGTACCGTTAGTTGCCTTACGTACTACACCGCTGTTGGGTAAGAATACTAAATCTGCATCATCACTGATTGCACCTGTTGTGCCAGTAGATAGCGTAATCTTTGCTTGACCAGCCAACGCAACAACAGTTGTTCCCGAAGCAATGTTTGTTCCTGTTACCACCATACCTGTTGATATTGTACCTGACACGTTATCGATATCAATGACCGTAGCACCACTAGTTATACCACTTCCATTATTTACTTTGGCTGCTGGGAATCCACTTACTGCACTTAAATCAACACCTATCGTGAAATTATTATCATCTACTTTGGTTACGATAACCCCTGTATTATTAACAGTTGTCATACCTACGATATCAAATATGGCTATCTGGTCATTGGTAGCAAAGCCATGATTATCAATATTAATGTTTGCTGGGTTTGCTTTGGTAATTGATTTAATGCTTTTACTTGCTGGGTTTGCTAACTCGAATGTATTTGTTTGCGAGTTAAATACGGTAAAACTGTCTGCGTTTAATTCAGTCATGCCCACTACATCATTAATAACCACATCATCTCCATTGCTAAAACCATGTGAAGAAGATGTAATAGTAACTGTCTGATGGTCTATTGTAACACTGCTTACTTGGTCTGTAGATAATGAAGCACCTGTAATAGTCTTAGCTGTGTTTTCTATGGTAACACCAGAATCTACAAAAAAAGCATCTCTTACTTTCTGAGAGAAATTAAATGATTTTAGATATACGATATGTCTTGTTGTAATACTATTGATAGTACGTTTGACTGATAAATATACTTGGTCTTCTGTACCGCTAGGTATAGATGTAACGCTTTCTACCACACCAGAATTACCAAACTGATGCTGATGCCATCCAACTGTATTGTTTGCAGGGTCATAGCTAAGACCTATCAATACTCCATCAAAGCGCACAAACCATAAGATAAGCTCTGGCTCTTGTTGCCAAACCATATCTGTAAGACCGCCTTTAGCTAGATGTTCTCCTAATATTGTTAAGTCTCTTCCCACTAGACCATCTGTATTCAAATCAAAAGTAACTTCCTTTACTTTCTCGCCACTTTTCTGCACTAATATGGTGCTTGCTCCTGCTCTAAGTGGGCGCACATTTGATGTGCCAAAGGTAGTTTCTCGTAATACGTTTACTGATGTAGGAGTAACCGCAGCCCCTTGCGTACCACCAGATAATGTAAACTCTGCACTTGTTGTAAGTATTTGTAAAAAACGTCCCGGTATTAAATGTTTTATAACATTTACCTTATCAGATGCTATTGTTACATTTATTGCATCATCATCGTTTGTGCCAGGGCTATGATTGGTGAAATCATCTGTTACAGAGCCAAAGATACTTTGTGGCTGTGCTGTTGTACCAGCAAAAAATAATCTTTCTTCATAAAATGCAACTGCTCTTGGAAACCCATTTCGTGTACTAAATGCGCCCCTTGACCATCTTGTTGTTCCATCTGTGGAGTTCTTTGGCAATACAAGTGTATTTATATTCCCATTTACAGAATTATTCTGCACGATAGCTGTAGCTGATGTAGCACTAGCAACGGCTGTTATTTTTACAAATCCTGTACCACTATGTTGGAACTGCCATGTATGATTGCCATACACCTCTGAGCCTGATGTATGAACAGGTGCTTGCGCTCCTGTTTGCTCATTACTCCCAGCGTCTGTTTTCTTGTACACATTGCCATTATGTCTAACTAAATCATTCTGTGAATAGGTATCAGACGTAGACCACGCGTCATGTTGCACTTCAACAATATCTCTAAATCTAAACAAAGAGCCTATATCAGATGATGCAAATAAATCGGCAGAAGCAGTTAGTGTAACTGTACCTGTGTTTGCATCTGATGTAATTGTTGTTGTTCCTATATTCTCATCTTCATAAGGGCCATCTACAAAACTCATATCAGCAAGTGTAAATGAAGTGGCCGTTGTTCTAGTAAGTTGCGCTGGTGCATGACTTCTGTGTGCTATGAACATTACATCTGCTGATTGTGCAAAGGTTAGTTCTTTTACCTGTGCTACTGTATATGTGGTAGTTATCTCAACTATTTTACCAGATGTACCGCCAGAGCCATAAGTTGTAAAAGCAGAGCTATTAATACCAGATAACTCAAATGTATTGGTTGTTTGATTTGCAACGGTAAACTCACGGTTATTGAGTTCCGTCATGCCTACAATGTCTTTGATAAATACTCTATCACCATTACTATAGCCATGAGATGATGCTGTAACCACCGCTGGGCTTGCTTTGGTAATAGCTGATATAGCTTTGGTAGCTTCTGTTAATATCGCTTCATTATTATAAAAACGTATATAGTTTAGTCCAAACTCTAATACATAAGATACAGGCTCTTCTGATGTGGTATCTGCACCAAACTCAAAGTTTACAAGTCTAACCTCGCCACCATCTTTTGATGAATTAACATAGTAACTACCTGTTCTTCTGGTAATACCGCCTTGAGGGAAGACAACCATATTCTGTAGGGTTTGAACACCAGCACTGTATTTCTGTAAGTCTACCCTTCCTTCAAGTCTTGGTGTTAGTTCGCCAGACTGGAAGTTAGTTACTATGGTTGACACTCGCGCCATATTATACCCTTACATCAATAAATTCACTTGAGGTCAATCTATCTGGTACACCTTCCATAGCATCCATTGCTTTAGCTTCTGATAATCTGGCTTGATATAATTGATATATCTGCCCTGATAAGGATGAGCTTCCTGTAATTGCATAGGCAACTTCAGAGGCTAGTTTATGTGCTATTGTGCTTGATAACAAACTGTCATATTCTTCTGTATCGGTAACTCTTGCTACATATATTATCTTGCAAGCTGTCTCATCCGATAATACTTTTCTTCCTTCTATTTTAAACATAACCTGTGATTCATATGCAGCTATATCTTGATTTATACTATCAGTATAAAAGGATAAAACACGTAAGCAAAATGGGTCTGTAGGAAGGGAGAACTGGCTTGTAAATCCAAATGCAGGTGCATCAGAATCTTTAGCTAATGATGCTCTGCGTATAGCAGAGTTCCAAGGATGTGAGCGTAATACTTGGTCACGCACTGTTGTAAATCTTCTGTTACATAATTTGGCTTCTTTGGAGTTTTCATCAAGGGAAGTTATTGTAGCTGCACCAAGTAAATCCATTGATTCATTACAAATATCAACAACAGAAGACATATCTTTTATCCTTTAAATTATGTTAGGGCAGTACCTTATCATGAGTCAGCACTGCCCCAAATTATTTAGTCTACGGCATATTCAATAATAAATGCCATGTCTCCTGCTGTTCCACCAGTAGCTGCAAAAGTAGCTGCTACATAAAGTGGTTCATTTGGGTCTGTACTTAAACCGCCAAGCTCATAAAGCTTTTGACCTGTTGTATTTAAGTCAAGAACTTCATAGCGAAGTTCAGCAACGGCTGCTCCATCTGCAACAGTAGTTGCAAGACAGTCCTCATCTACAACAGTATTGTCTAACTTATATAAGCCAACATTGTAAGTACATGAACCACCTAATGCATCTGTTCCAATCCTGATAGATACAAGATTAGCGTGTGATGGTATAGGAGCAAGATAAACTATATCATTGTCTGTGCTGTCACCAGCAGCCAATGCTACGTTTCCTGATGCTATTCTGATTCTTCCACCTAACTCACTTGCTGGATTAGCAACTTGAGGTAGAGCAAGATAATTTGCGACTAAGTCGGAATTTTTAGTTGTCATTTTCTATTCTCCTATCTTAGTCTGGTGTTTCATCACAGAATATTTTTACGACTTTGGACTCTTCCATCCGCACCGCACCAATATCCATGCAATAGTAAACTTGAGTTGCATACCCTTTATCAGAACGCTCATCAATTCTTGCAGAAACATCTTTGCCTATTCCAAGGGTAATACCATCCTCTGCCCATGCAAAGCATGAACGGATGTCATTTGAATCTACATCAAGGCGATTTGTCATGATAAATTCAAAGCCTAAGAATGTATTGATATCACCTTGAGCAAGAGCTTTTACAGTGTTGAAGTCTGAACTAGTAACCTGAGTTGTACCAAGTAAGTCTTCAATCTGCTTTGGCCCTACTGCAATGTAACGTGCGATAGAAGGGTCAACATCGTTTAAGTCCATCTTACGCTTTGCTTCAAGCAACTTGGCAATGGTCAATCCATCATTTGATGAAGCTGAACCTACCATGTTATTTGTTGAATCTAGCGTAGCTGAACCAGAACCTGTTTCTCCTGTTGATGCTGTACCAAGTGCTGCATCGATAATAACATCATCCATAGCACGACCCATAGCAGCTGCTGCGGCTTGTGCATATTGTGATGTTGGGTCAATCAACATACGAACTTTATCTTGGTCATCAATTAAGTCTGCATATTCGTATGATGCTAATGATACTCTACGTCTTGCGTGTGGGGTATCAAGTTGCGGTGTATCACCATGTCGGCTAGTACGAAGCTGTGCTGTCGCTTTACCAATCTGGTCTATAAATGCGTTCTTACCAACAACATTTTCTATATTAACTGCGTCACGTAAACGGCTACCCTTTTGCTGTGAGAGCATTTGCACATTAGCAGAATATTGTTGCACGAACGCGGTTGTTACTTGTGAAGACATTTTTAACTCCTTCTTTCACAAATTGCGTTTATACTTTTATCGATGTGCTACCCTCACGGACACGCCTAGGCTTTTTAGTTGCCGTAGAACTATCGTCTATCCGATTGTCTTCAGGACGGTTTGAACCGCTACCCTTTACAACCCAACTCCAAAGCAACTCTGCTTTTTGTTCAAGTTGGCTTATATCTAAAATATCCCTATTTGCACAAGTTTGCAAGAGGTTACATATTAACTCGTTTCTAGCAATGATAATGTCATTATTATCCATGTATCATTTCCATTAATTCATTTACTCTATTTATGGCTCTTTGCCTTCCAACATAGTTCTTTTTATCTGTGTATTCTGGAGAGTTCATAATAGAATTAACTTCTGATTGTGCTTCATTAGGTGTAAGTTTACGTGTTTGTGTTGCATCTGCAATTGTATCTTCACTAGTAGAAGAGCTAACAAAGTTAGCAATTTCAGAAAAATACTTTATAACCCTAGGGTCATCGCCAAACTTTAACCCACTAGATAGTTCTAATTCATAAATATCAGAGTCTCCAAACTTACCAAGCAATCCTTTGACGCTTGCAAGTTTATCATCGTAAGCCTGACCCCATTCTTTTTTTAACCCGTTAATGGTTTCTTCTTTTAAAGTTTCCTGTTGTCTGCTTACTTCTTCCTGTGATGTGCTTACAGTGGATTTATAATATTCCATAACACCACTTACCTGATTAGGTGTAAGATTAAGTTTATGTGCTATGTCTCTGAAATTATTAGCAACTTCTTCTGTTACTACATTACCATCAACAGCAACTTCATACTTATCGGATGTTTCTGGTACACCTAGATACTGATGTATTTTAACAAGCTGTTCTTCAGATGGGTTTTTGGGAGCAGCTAGTTTATCTGCGCCTATAAGTTGTTGTGCATTTACATAGGATTTAGCCAGATTACCTACATCTTTTATGGGGGATAGACTTGGATGTGAGCGTAATTCTTCTGGCAACTGGTTTAAGAAATCGTTACCAGAACCGCCCTGTGCTACTTCTGCTGGTGTTTCTAGCACCGTTGTAGTTGGCTGGTCTACCTGTTCGACTATCTGTTCTTCCATTTTTACTCCTTATTAATCATATTGTTAATGTGTAAGAAAACAGCACGTTTTCCTTCTTCATAAGCAGATGCGTTAGCATCTCCTGATACATAACTGGTTGTCATCCAGTGACATCTATTTGCTAAGTCTGTAAATACTCTTTTGCCATTTTCAGATGTAAATGTTTGAGTGTACATATCTCTTAGCTGTTCTATTTCTTTTTGCCTCATATCTTGTGTATAGGCTTCATTCTCTAATGTTTGCACTTCTGTCATTTTAAAGATCCACCATAAATCCGTTACCACTGCCTAATGGCTCTACAAAAATTATGTTAGAACTTCTGTTTGTTCTAAGGTCAGCTTTAAATCCTCCAGATTTTAACCTTCTTTGTGCTTGTGCGCCACTTAACTTACCTTTTGCATAATCGTCTAATATTCCTTCTGCAAAAAAATAATCCCTATCTGACACCTGTTGCAAAATTGTTTTACCTTTTGGTTTATCTTTTTTTGCTAATTTTGACATTATAGTAACCATTATTTACTTACCATCCTAACTGCTTGCGCTGCTTGCGCGGTATCGGCTACATCCTGTGATAATGCTTCACGTTCTTGCATAGCCTGTTGCATTTCCTGACGCTGTTGCCTCATTGCATCAACTTCACGTTGAGATTTTAATGTCATTTTAGGTACACCTAGACTATCTGTAATGTGCCGCACCAAACCATCTGGGTCTATGTGGTCACCTACAGGCAATGCCTGTGCTAATGGCATTAATATTTCCAATGCCTTCATTGTATTATTAAGACTGCTTGATTTTTGCGCCATAGCCAATGGGGATACATATTCTATATCAATATCTCTTCCTTGTATTAATGCTGGTGGTTGTTGTAGCATATCTTCTCTTAACATTAATGCAAACACACGGTCTATTAATGGACGTAGCATTTCATTCATTAATCTTCCAAGAACAGGGCCAATAACTCTCATTCGCTCTTCTTGTCTTTGTATAACTTCTGTTGCTGTCATATTAGGAGAGCCACCAACAAGTATCTGGTCTACATAAAATGCAGAGCGAATAGCCTGTCTTCTTTGCTCTTCCATATTTAAGCCAACGTTAGTATTGCTACCTGTATTTAATGGCGTAATCGTATCTCTTGTACCAGAGCGATAGAAGTTTAAACCACCGGGCTGTGTTCTTACAGGCAACATAAAGCCATCATCTGGAACAAGTAACGGTGGGTCGATTTGTTTTTGCGCTGCCTGAATGATTGTTTTACTCATTAGATTCAACATTTTAACATCAGGTAATGCCGTCATCGCAGGAGAACGCCCCATTATCTCACCTGTACTTTTTAAGAAACGAGGTACGATGAACGGCATTTCTTCAAAGCCACCTTCTGATAATATCATGCGTGATTTACTACACACATACACAGAAGCAAATGGCATATTTATATTATCACGTTTTGTAATATCTCGTACCATACGAGGTGTTATAATATGTAATATTTCAACTGGTTCTTCTGGATTCTTTTTAAATACTTTGGCTATATGGTCACCAATATTTTCTTCCCCAAATCTTTGTACTGCTGCTTTTGCAGAAGACTCATACTTTCGATACACTGTATCAACCATGCCATGTAGGTCTTCTTGAACATAAAACTCTGATATATGCCGTGTAGAACATCGAAGCTGTTTGTCTTCTCCCATTTCTACAAACATACAGCCAGTTCCAAACACAACTAAATCTACGTACATTTCATGCACTTCAGTTTCAAAGTTGGATTGATTAAATAATCGCATCATACGTCTTGAGGTATCTTGCAACCATTCACGTACATCATCATCTCTGTTTATATCTGTATCTTTAACATCCAGATGAAACCAAGGTGATGCACCGCTAGTCAGCATACCATGCAATGAAGAAGCTAATAAATCTACGGCTTGCAAAGCTGTGCCATCATATATTTGTTCCATCCGCTTTTCGCCTTTGGAACGCTTCTTTACTATCTCTGCTTTTCTAGGAAGCATATAATCTGCCAGTTCCTGATAATGGGTATTCCATGTATCTCGCTGGTCTTCAACATACTCAAAGCGTTTAAGTAATGCTTTTAATTCTTCATCTGTCATTTAATTATCGTGTTACTTGTGCCAGTATCCTGACCTAGTAATCCTGCAACAATGGTAGAACCTCTGCCTTTTCTGCCTACTCTTTGCCTTCTCATACCTTCTTCAGCAAGGGCTGCACCTAATTCCATATCTGGTTCTGGCGGAGGAGGAGGAGGCGGTGGTGGTGCTATTGTTTTTGGCGGACTTAGGAAACTCATTTTATTGCTCCTTACATGGCAAAAGGATTATATTCATTTACTGCAACTGTTTGTGGCGGTCTTACCATTCTTGTTCTTTGCTCAAGTCCAGTTGCAAGATATCTAAAGGCATCTGCCGAATGAGATGTATAGTCATGTCTTGGATGGTCACGAAACACTTTCTTCTTATCATCCCACTCTTGTCGGTACTGTCTTAACATATCAACACCATCCTGTGTTTTATCTCTATCAAAAAAACACTTAGGTAGCAACATCCTTGTAGCATTGATGCCATCAGCTACTTTTATTTTCGGAACAACCTTGAATCTAATACCAAGCGAGAAAGCCGTTTCCAAACGCGATTTGCCAGACCCAAGTTCTCTGACTTCAATGTCGTGGGGTGCGAGATGGTCACCGTATGCGAAGTCTTTCCTGTTAAGAACTTCCGCATAGTGGTCGAGACCCACTCCACTATTCTCGTAATAATCAATAATATGTACCGCACCGCCCCTATGAACTTGTGCAAACCAAATAGCTGTTGCATCATTTATCCCCAAATCCCATGCTGTATGTACTGGCAATGAAGGGTCATACGGCACTTTTGTAATTCTATTATCATCTTCTGCTTCTGTTATAAGTTTTCCAAAGTACGCACCAATAATACTGGCTGTAAAGGAACACTCATATTCCTGTTCAAACTGCTCTTCTGTCATTTGCTTCTTAGCAGCTTCTAGTTCTTCTTCTTTTACAATACCACTCTCAGATGCCTTAACCGTCTTCCAATACCACTTGTCTGAACCTTCTTCACATTCATTCTTTGCTTGTTGCAGTAAATCAAAAAAATGATTATGACCAGCGGGAGTCCCTAAAAATACAGCTGCCCCCTCTCTGTCAGACAAGGCTGGTCGTACTACCTCCCCCCATACTCTTGGATTCTGCATCCCAAACTCATCGAAGATAGCCAAATCTAAATAAATACCTCTAAGTGCATCTGGATTCTCAGCAGACAATAACATCAACCTAGAACCATTGGGGAAATCTACCCTTAACTCAGTTTCATTAAAAGCAACATCAGGTATTACACTGGCATAATACTTTACATAATCCCATGCAATTCTCTTAGCTTGTGTAAAGGTAGGCGCAATAAATGCAACCCTAGGTCTTGGCAATGGACAAGTCAGACATTCCTTAATTAAATGATTAACAGCAAAAACAGTCTTGCCAAAACGTCTGTGCATGACTAAAACATTCCAGCGTCTCAGGCTGTTATGCATTTCAGCTTGAGGCGCACGAGGCTTATAAGGTATTGTTATCTGAGCCATCTGTAATCCAAGCAATGTTAATCTCAGTATCACCAGTCTTTAACTGCATCATAGCTTTAGCCTTCTCCCCAAAGTCCTCAGAGTTACAATGAGACTCTAACCACCTACTGTGCGTTCCCATCTCCCTCAATGCCATAACATCTACCTTGGCAGTACCAGTAACAGCCCCTACAAGTAAACCCTCATAGTTACTCCTAAACTCAGAAGAAAAACTACTCTTGGCTATCTCATAAGCATCCTTAATATCCTTATTATCATTTAAATACTGATAAAAAGTATTCCTACTAATACCTATACCCCTACATATCTCACTAACACTTATACCATCGCCTACCATACGTAATATAATATCTTCCTTCTTAGCTAACTTTCTAGGCATGGATACTCCTGACTGTGTGGTTGATAGTAGTATTTAACACATATATAGAGTGGTGCGCCTGTCTGGGGGTGATGGCTATAAAATATACCCCCACTAGGC
>VMHT01043905.1_pt1 | contig 32357 bp, 38 predicted proteins | sample 4693611 | NCBI WGS metagenome assembly VMHT01 (sample SAMN12280063, study PRJNA550983) | marine metagenome | isolation source: seawater sampled from same location over 5 years 0.02-0.2 micron viral filtrate | place: USA: collected off the coast of southern California halfway between the port... ...
GCGCCGTCCTGTGCTCTTACCTTCGCCTTACCGTACTGCCTCAAGTGCTCAAGCATATCCCCCTCAACAAATGCAAGCAGGGAGTTGTCTATACCGTTTATTGCAGGTGAATCGTCAACGCCCAGTGCGATCATTTTTAGCTTACCAAGAACCAGAAGTGTTTTCTCTTCCTTTGGCTTTCGGAGCAGCTTGATCTTTACTGAACCAGTACCGCTATCAATAACTATAAAGTTAACAACATCACCGGAATCATTAAATAGCGTAGGGTCAACCTGAAACACGGATGAGTAATCAACGGGAGTAATTTCCTTGTCGTCCCAAGTTGCAGCAACGGGAAAGTCAACCGTAGACTCCAGCGTAACCTCCTGAGTATCAACCGCAACAGTGTATGATGTTGTTCCTAGACTGGTTCGCCATAGTGCGGAGTCCCAGATCATCTCGTACCTTCTGTCTATAAAAGACTTAACCATATCCAAGCTCCCCTGATCGGTCTTTTGCAGCTTATCCGATACAAATTGCGCTAAGGCTGTTTTAGTCATTAAATTAAACAGGTATTTCAGTTAAGATCATTTGACTGACAGCCCTAAAATGTGAAGCAGTACCATTGCCCGTACCATCATCCTGAGAACGATCTCGGTTTGTGGTTAGGTATTCACTTGCATGGGTTCCGCAAATAACCCTGTACCGTACTGCCTCCTCCCCCGTACCCCCTGCCGGAGTATCGATGTAGCAGAAAGTTGTTACAGGTATATTGTAATGCTGATGATGTGATGGCCCCGCAGAAAACTGCGCCCTCTGACGCAAATCTGAACCACCAGCAGAATCAGATATGGCAGTATCAGACCAAGAAACTCCGTCATCCAAACTTCTCTGAACTTTGCCCCAAGACGCATAAGCCGATGTCTCAATGTGCATTACAAAGTCTATCCTGACCTTGGAATCCAATGCTCGCCTTGTAATTGTATCGTCAAAGGAGTTGGTTCCATCGGTGAATACATACATAGCACCAATGGCCCCATTTGCGCCTTCTACTGCGGTATCAGTGGTATTCGAAGAATGGTTATAGATTTCATATTGTGCAGTAAGAACGACTTGCTCTACATTAGGGGCATGGACACTCGACCATTCAGGTGCATTGGCAGCGGAGTTCATCTTCAACAACTGTGCCGCTGTCCCTTTCGGTAGCCTTACATAGTCCGTGCCATTATGGTAAAGAACATCTCCCGCCGCGTCTGACCCCATAGCAATCTTAGGCCCAGTCACGTTTCCATCCAGTATCATTGCAGTAAGAACCTTGTCGCTTCCTATTGCAGATACACCAGCATTGGTAAGGGTCACATCACCAGCAACGGTGACATAGGTTGGGACTCCAGACACATTGCACAAAATAGCCTGAGCGTCAGTACCCTCTGCCAATTTAGACAGGGCTATATCCGCTGAAGCACTTACCTTGGCGTTGGTGACAGCAGAGGCGTTTATCTTGGCTTCAGTTACAGCATTGTCGTTAAGGGTGGCATTGCCTACCAAGTTGTTAAGGTTACTATGGGTAACGGAGTCGCTTGCGCTGTAAGTATGTCCACGAGTTAAGTCAGGCATTTGTTATTCCTTTTTCTTCTTGGCTAGTGCTGACCACACCACACCGATAATTGTAATCAAAGCACCTACAAGTGCCTCAATTTCCGTCTCAGCCACCATACCCTTTGCCACCAGTGCTCCACCGCCAGCAGTTAGTATGTGTCTAATTACTCCATTTAATATACTGTCTTTCTTCATGCTGTTCTCTGTGCTTTCCTGTTTTTAGTTTTGGCTTTAGAGGCTGCTACATATCCCTTCTTTGTATATGGGAAGTGCTGAACCTTTTTCTTTCCTGCCTTATTAGTTACCGTTACCTTTGGCATATCTTAATCGTCCTTCATAAGTTTAACAATTTTTACGCCCGTCCAAACGCAGGTTAGAACAAGCATTAGTATTTTCAGGGCAAGCTCAAGTTCAGACAGGGATACAGTGGCGAAAACACCTCCGTTTATCCCGAACACCTTTAGCCATTCCAAATCATTCATAACTCCACCCGATTCATCCTATGAATTATTCTGAAGGTTCCACTTCCGTTGGTGATTGCCACGGGAATTTCGCAGGTAAAGGCCGCATACGAGCAGACGAAATCTGTGCGTCAAGCGAGGCTTCCCACCCCTTCTCTTCCGCAACACCATTCGCTATATCGACAGCCCACGATTCGGGGAGGTCATCAAAGGGAATGAAGTTGTCGGGATCGAGAGGTGTCGATACTGCCGTGTCTATGTAAGCGGAATAGCCATCATCTGAAACGGCTGTCATGCCGCACACTAATGTCTCTACCACTTTCTGAGGTGATCCAGATACGTCCTCGGTTTTAACGAGGGGTTCTAGCCGTGTCCATTTGTATTCTGTTGCCATTGTTTTATTTAGTTTAGTTTATTAGAGTCCTGCGTCTTCCTCGATTTGCGCGGTTATTTCTGCGTCAGTTGTACCCCACGATGTTAATTCCATTATGAGGTATGTTCCCGAAAATGAGCTAATATCAACTCCAAAGGCAATCCAGCTTGGAGCAGATATTGTTGGAGGGGTAGAAAGGACGGCGGAGCAGTCGATAAACAGCTTTACAGTGCGTCCGGCAGCGCGGGAGGAGCTGGCTGTTGTGATTGTTAAGTCTGTGTCATTCTCGTGAAGCACAAGTTTCTGTAAATTAGAGTCAGTGAAATCAATCTCGTAGGATACTGCCCCCTCAACCGTGCTGGTCGTGGTTTCAACGGCTTGCTGAAGCTGACCGTTAATAGTTACGGTTCCATTGGAATCAATTACCATCCGTTCAGCATTAGCTCCAGAAAACTGATTACCCGTGCCATCACTCTGAGTCCAGAATTTGATTCTTGAAGGGTAATCATAATCAGCAGCAGTCCAAGCTGCGTCTGCTTCAGCAGTAATCATTGCTCCAATTTCGTTGGATGCCGTATCACCACCGAACATGTAACCTCCTAATATATCATCTGCTGCTACTGATGCTGCGGCTTCAGCGCGGTGCATCATCATGTAAGCACCTGTCGAGGTTGAGACTACAAGTTTACTTCTGGCTGACTCTCCGGCTATCTCTGGATTAGTCGTCCCGATTCCGACTTTGCCCGTATTGTAATAAATATCACTCCCGCTAGTTGTCCAAACACTACTGCCACCAGCACCCAACTGTACGTCAGTGCCAGCATCATCAGTGAAGTACAAGGTGTTGGGTGTTCCTGTCTTAACCCATATCTGGCCGTATGCCGCAGTATCAGAATCAGCAGCAGCTTGTTCCTTGAGAGTGACTGAACCTTCAACGGTTAATTTAGTAGCGGGCACGGCCGTACCGATGCCGACGTTGCCCGCCTTTAGATATAGCGTGTTTGCTGTCGCGCCTACTTGCGCTATCGTCATTACATCCGCAACACCATTAACAGAGAGTAGTATATCTCCGCCTGTCACATCACCACCGTGGAGTTTAAGCTGCCCCCCGTAAGTGGCGTGTTCGTTGCCGTAAAACTGTGCATAAGCACCCCGCGAAACGCCAGCACCACCAGCACCCGCTAATGTCAACAAGCTATTATCACTACCGTCTGAAGTGGGTATGCTTATGGTGCTATCGCCACCTATTGTCAGGCTGGTAGACGGGGCAGCTTCTCCGATGCCGACATTGCCACCGTCTAGAATTGTCATCAGTGGAGTTCCGCCAGATGAGAACTTCATAGTGTCCGATCCCGCAGCCATGTTCAATATGACTTCATCGGGAGTGGAACTATGATTAGGGCTAGTAACACTTATATGGAATTGATTGCCACCAGATTCAATCGCGTGTCGGGCTAAAGCAGCAGTATTGTTAGTGCTGTTGTATACTCTTGAAACTAATGCTCCGCTTACTCCTTTGACTAAATCGAGCTGATGCGTTGGCGTGCCTCCGATGCCGACATTACCCGAAGAGTCGATTCGCATCCGTTCTGCACCATTTACTAGAGTTACCAAGTACGGTGAACCCGAATTGTAGTAGCTACCGATATAATTATAGTCATTGTCGGTATCACTTCCGAATAGCAAAAATGAACCCTTATCATCGGGTGAATTTATACTGATTCTTGCATAGTCGTCATTCTCGACAGTAAGCCCGTCCCAACTGTGCGCTGCCGCACCCGAAGACCCTCCGTAAACATGAAGCAATGAGGTTGGCGAAGCCGTCCCGATGCCGACATTGCCCGCTTTAACATAAACCGTAGCAGCAGATGCACCATCGGTTAAAACTAACGCATCCTCTGAAGCATCGTGATACACACTAGCCTTGCTGCTGCCATCCTCCATAAACCACAAGTAAGCATCTGAACCAGCAGCACCACTGTTAATGTAAACATTCTCTGCGCCCGAAGTGCCGTCAAATCTAGCCGTACCTACGACATGAAGTTTCTCTGCTGGCGAAGCCGTACCGATGCCGACTTTGCCGTCAGAGATAATCCGAATCCTCTCAGTGCCATTAGTATTAAAGTTAAGGTAATTAGTTCCACTAGAACCGGAACCCCCAATGAGGTTATTCCCGTCCTCAAACATAAGAGCGTAATTGTTGTCTAGTGTTATATGGCCAGTCGCAACGTGCAGTTTAGTAGCTGGCGAAGCCGTACCGATGCCGCAATTTCCCCCGTGGAGCATTGAGAAACCGTTAATCTGGTTTGTCCCGTCATCTTCTATGCTTAAAACACGAAATAGGCCACCATCTACGTTGATAGCAAAAGACCTGTCGTCGGCAGTAGCACCGTTATCGGAAAGGGTTATTCCTGCAAGGGTGTCTCCCTCGACAATGATTTGACCTCTATCAGCTCCTCCATCAATATGTAATTTAGTCGTTCCGTGCACGACTCCGTGTAGTGTTCCGGGCGAAGCCGTCCCGATGCCGACATTGCCGGAAGTGTCGATTGAAAGCGGGGCTGAACTTCCGGTATCATCAGATACAATAAACGAACCAGCCGTACTTATACCGACACCCCATTTGCGTGGATTAGATGCGTTAGTCCTCTCCAAGAATACAGCCCCGTTTGCGTCTCCCTTAATTGAAAGTTTCGTGCCAGAGGGCAGCCAGTTTGGAGTAAATGAGGTTGTGTCCTCCCCGATGCCGACATTGCCGGAACTACGGTATACATCACCGCTGCTTTCCGTCCAAAGGTGAGCATCATGGCCGACTAAAGTTGAACTACTTTGACTCATATTATCACCGCCGTAAACCAACAGTCGGCAGAACCCAAGGTGAGCGTTGTGTCGGTGGTTGAGTTAGCTACATAAATACCGTTCTCGAAGTTCATTCCTCGCACCGGAACCTCAATGTAGAAGTTATCTTCAGCAGCTATGAATATGGGATGTATCGACGGGGCAGTACCGTTACTAACCGCAGTCTTGCTGTCGAACACCATTACCCATTGTGCGCTCGTTTTTTTAGATGACCCCAGAAGTCCGAGCATAACACCCCCACCCCTGCGAACTATTAAGTCATTGTCCCAAGTCGCGTTGGATATAGGACGTCCGATTTCGTTGATATCTTCTCTTCCCATCAGTTACTCCATGCTTTTTTAATTTGTTTTTTACTAAACTCAGATTTCCATTTGCTGCCGTACTTGCACTCCTGATCGTAATACCCCCTCAAAACTCCGTCTTTCATATTGTTTGGGCTTTGTGCTCTGCCAGTGAAGGCTACGGGCTGGGGGGCGTCCACTCTTTTATATCCTTCGGGACACATATCCTTATCCTTAGACAGCCTTAACTCCTCCACCTTTACCCCATTGTCATTCTCATAAACGTATAACGGCATACAGCTTAAAATGTAAAGACCGAGGGAGTTTCTTAGGCTCCCCCAGTTGTTGTTAACTATTCTTATGCACCACCGTGCGAGTAGGCAGATTTCGAGCGAAGTACGATGAACCAATCTTCGTTCAGTACCTTAGCCGTGTAATATGCTTTCCAGCCGATTGTGGTGGTTTGGTTAAGCGGATCGCTCTTATCGGGAGTATCCGTAATAACTATTGAGGGAGACTTCGGTGAATCACCAGCTAATGCCGGAACACCAAAGGCGTCACCACCCAAGATAATAGATGAGAATACATCGCCAGAAGCGTTGTAAGTGCCTTTATCGGCAGCAGAGCCCTCTATGTATGGGTTAGTGTCCTCGATTACCTTAACGCCGTGGAACGAGCCCACTTCGCCCTTAAACAAACCTTGAACAGCACTGTACTTATGGGCTTCGAGCCAGTCAGAGTTGTTCATTAGGTCGCGTGTTACTTGAGGTGAAGCAATCATAACATACTGCCCAGAAATTTGGGGAGCACGATTGATCTTCAACTGGGTAACACTGTCCAATAGGTCGGTTGCGTCAATTTTACCGTTCGCATCCGTCAAGACATCCAGTTCAGCAAATGTGGTAGCTGTACCGGAATACTTCTTGGTGCGACTGTCACTCTCATCGGTGTCACCGGAATTAACCAGCTCGTTACGAATGAGGTTGTCACAGTATAACGCAGCGTCCTCGCCATTTGTTTTGATGGCTTGGGACATGATGTTTAGTAGCGAGGTAGCGTTGAGTACGTCTGTTACAGCGATTACCTGACCGATTTGGTTCAGAGTCGCCTCGACATAAGCAAGCGTCAGCTCACGATATGCGCTAGATGCCATCGCGGTTCCTTCAGTGAGGTCTACCACGCTGGCTGCTGATGGTTCATTAAAGCGGAAGAATCGGATAGTCTGAGCACCAGCATTTTTTGGTAGTGGTGCAGTTTTTCCGAACTCAGCTTTTCGTAAACCTTGTACCGCGTAATCTAATAACTGCTTACTAAAGTATGTTTGATACTCGTTGGCAATCGACGCGGGATTGGTTGTTGATAGTGTAGCCATTATTTATAATGCGTTTCCTCCATTAGTAAGCTACAGCGGCATCGACTTCGGCAGCGCGGCGTTGTAATTCCGCAAACTGTTGCTCCGCAGTCAACTCGCTAAATGCCCTAGACCCTACAGGGGCCGATGAGGGCTCAGAGCCACCAATGGATAGTTTATTTTTTAGACCATCATTCTCCTTCTGAAGAGTGTTGATCTGTTCCTGAAGTTGTCCTGAAGATTCGACTTTCATCTGCATGGCAACGATATCTGCTGCGTCAATAATGCCTCCTGAATATGTAGCGAGCACAGGTCTTTCCTGAAGGATTCCATTTACCGCCTTACGGAATGTGGAGTTAGCGTCTCTCAGTTCAGGATATGAGTCTGCGGCACGATCAAAATGGTCGCCCCACTCCTTCTTGAACTGATTATCGTTGCTCTCCACTTGGTTATTCCGCCCCATTTCCCTTACCCTTTCGGCTTGCTCCTTAGCCTTTTCAGCTAATCGGCCTTCGCCATCCAGTTCAAAGTGCTTGGCAGCGGCTTCGTAGTCCTCTGCGGTGTTCCCGTCCTCATCAACATAGGCTGCTGGCTTGGCTCGCTCGTTCAAGGTTCCTCTCAGTTCCTCAAGCTCACGCTCCTTTGCGGCCAGTTCCTCTTTAGTGGCATTAAGTTTACGCCAAGATTCGTTAAGCCGTTTTTCAGACTTGTTCGTTCTTTCGTCAACTTCAACTGTCAAAGAACTATCAGGTACTTCTGGAGGCCCAGCGTCAGCTTCCGGTTCAGGGGAGGGTTTCTCAGACTTAGACTCAGGAGCCTCAATCCTTGTTTCCTCTTTAGGTGTCTCAGGTTCAGGGTCTTTCTCCGCTTCCTTCCGTTGCTCTATTTCAGCAGCGGGTATTTCAGCAGGGTGATCTGACCCTTCATATCCCGATAACCTATCCTGTTCCGCAGCCATATCCTGTAGCTGCTCCAATGTCCTACCTTCTACTTCTTCACTCATGGTTCTCTTTGTGCATTATTTCAAGATAACCCGCACCGTGCTATCCTGTGGCGTGTCTTTATATTTCATTCCTGATCGACACAAACCAGAAATGTATTGTTAGGATGTCTTTATATTTCGAGGTCACTCAGCTCATCCTCTTCTGAGCCCTCGTAAAGTTTCGAGTCTGCTAGTGATTCTATACTGCTAACAGCCCCTTTGAAACCATTAGCGAATCCTGCATTAAACTCAAGGTCTTTTTTATCCTCTATACAACTAGACTGAGTTTTAATTACCATATTCAATAACGTCATCCCCAGCTTCTTTCCAGTGTCAGAACCAAGGAACATCTCAAGTACCTTTGCGTCATCTACTGTCCATTCCGGTTCATTCACCCACCCTATCTCTCTGGCAAAGAGCATCATCGCCCTTATCTTTCTAAGCATATCTTTTTTCCTTTTCTTATATTATCCCTTTTCCACATTGGTTTCAAGTTACTGAAGTGCCAACAGGCGTCCATTTCCTTCTTGTTTTCATGGTCAAAGGCGGAAATTGGTATATGGTGGTCTATTGTCCATCTCTTCGCGTAATTAGCCCAAGTCATTCCCTTCTTGAATTGAACCTCTAAATGCTTCAGTAAATGGTTTCTGTCGCATCCCATTAAGTCCATCGTCTTTCTGCTTTTCCCTCTTATTATCGACGACAATCTGGAGCGTAAGTTGCATATTATTCTGAGCTTTGGGTCTGATTTTTTTCTTGAAAGCCTCTTTGCATTTATAACGTCTTTGTATGTTTCGTAGTATTTCTTATGCCTTAACCGTGCTTTCTCTAAATTTGAGTAATAATTATCGCTCGACTTCTTCTTGAGCCGCTCACGATTCTTCTGATAATACCGACTCTGCTGCTCTCTTATTTTCTCTCTGTTTTTCTTATAGTATTCCTTACGCTCCCTGCTGCGGCATAGCTTGTTGTTGCTGTCCTTGTTGTTCCCCATCCTGAGGTGCTCCCATCTGCCTTTCCTCTGATAGCGAGGCGGCTGATTCGGAAAGTTGTTTGCGAAGTTGTCTGGCTGCATTTGGATTTGTCTCTTCGTAGGCATCCAGCAATTCAGTCAACCTCGTAACTATTAACTGTTGAGTCTGTTCAGATATTCCCTCTTCTCCGGCCATCTTCTGGTCTAGGTATTGGACGAGAACTCCGATCCTTAGCTCAAAGTTTTCATCCCCCCTGACTGGCACTGGGAATCCGGTTTCCATAATTCCTATATTGTTAGCCTCCTCAAGCCCTTCATGCTGTTGTCTCATCTGCGGGTCGAGGAACATTCTTCGCACCAAGCTCGGATCATCCAGTTCAAGTATGGAGCGATCCAGTTCTGCCTGATTTATGAACGGAGAACCGGAAAACAACTGCTTACGTTGCATAGCCTGTTGCAGCTTTAATGCGCGGTTCTGACTATCAGGCCCACCCTTGGGTTCAATAACATATTCACCCATAAAGGCGTCCGGTTCAATCCGTCCATTATCTTCACGGTATCGGAAGTTCAAGTCCTCCTTGTTGTATTGCAGATAGAGGTTCCATGATTGTCGATACAGTTCACCGAGGGACAAACGGAACACGCGAGCACGCAGGTCGTTGGATTCAGCCATGAGGCCGCTTATTGCGTTAATTTCGGTTGCCGTCCTTCGGTCTCCTTTGTTCTGCATTGATTGAACACCAAAGTCGGGCATACCGATGCGTTGCTCTGCGATATGTCGTGTCAGCTCGATTTCCTGATCCCAGCTAATAGGAGGGCTGCTCATCTGCACTGGAGCTAAACCAACCGGAAGTATCTGGGCAGGGGAAAGTCTAATGTTACTGCTGTTGGGTATATCCCTGTCGGTCTTGAACATCGGGCGATTGTAAAGAGTCATTGCGTCATGCTTCTCGTTCCACATCTTGCAAAGCGACGACTCAAACGGGGCTAAGATTTCACAAACACCGCGAGGAGAATACCAGCCCTTGTCCTTTATCTCATAACTGAAATCAACGAACGGATAGCTGCCGTGGTTGTAATCCAGTTCCATTGTCGGGCGAACGTCCATGCTGGCAACCTCTGGGCAGAACGTCTGGACAAAAACCTTGTCGTCCTTCTTCTCATAAACCTCCCACAGAATTATCCTGTTCATGTCGGAGCTATAGTTAATTCCTTCGCGGCGATATGCGTTCACCTCTTTTTCATTGCTGTTGCCTACCTTGCCCCGCTTGGACTGTATCTCGTTTACGTCAACACCGGAATAGAGTGGATTTCTCTTAAACGAGTCTACGCTCATCTGCATTATGTTCACTACCCGCTCTGACTCCTGAAGGTTGCGAGTCTTTTCGGGAACCACAATCATCATGGGGTCTATTGCATCATACTGAACCTTCTTCTTCTGCTCATCCCAGTAAACCTTTACGACAGACCTTCCGCTCATCAGCCCGTGATCTATCCATGTAAGCCCTTCCGTAAGGAAATTCGTTCTCTCCTTTATCTTGTAATCGAACCACCGCTCGGCTGTAACTGTCATCCCCGCGTCCTGCTGCCTCATCGGGATGAACGAAGCTATGGTATCCATCCCCACGATCTGCATAAAATAGAACGGCTTCAGTCTCTCAACAACAGAGTCAGATAGGGGGAAGTGAAGGTCGCTGGCGTTCTTCCAAGGCTTATTCTTTCTCCTTAGCCCAGTGTGGCGCATCTCATACCATAGGCTCTGACGCTGCTCCCACCTTGACCTGTCCTTAATGTCGCTGGTTATCTTGTCGTGTAATTCTGCCCTGTTAGTCATCTTCTCTCCTTAGTTGGTATTCCAAGTCGTTTACTGAGTGCAGGGCTTCCTTCGCCCAACGCTTAATCTCCTCTGAGGATTCCTTTACGGACTGAAACTCAGGCATATCCGTCAGACGCTTGACATTCCCTTCCGGTAGTCTGGTGATTGGAAGTAGTCTGATACTACCGCAAGAGGTCATCAATAACATCAGAATTGTGCCTGTGGCTATCCGCAGCATTTTGATCCTTCTTCTCCTTTTTTGTCGCAGCTCTATTTCTAAGCCACCAAAGCCAGATAGATAATCCAGCACCAGCAGCTCCAAGTATTCCTTCCAGCCATCCCATATTCAGGTAGCACGGAGCTTTGTTTCAAGAACCCCCAGAGAGTGCGAGCCGTTACGGAATCTCTCCGTACACCATGCGCCACCGCGCTCTACATTCCTATTATTATTTCTAGTGCATTTCAATTTCAAAATTCGTTCTCCGGTTTCTCCGAACATCTCCGTAACACTCACGACAGAGTAGAGTATAATAGATTAGAGTAAAATAGATTATTCCCTATAGCCCATGCGCCAAAGGAGCTTTGAGATATTGAGTGCTGCTGTATCAACCCATTCTTCCTCATTATACTTAGGTATAGACGGGTACTCTGCGTGTAGACATTCATGTATTACTACTTCCAACCTTCTCCGCCCTTTTATCCTTGGGCTTATAGTAATCGACTTCTCCTTATCAGGTATCACATCGGAGTCGATGCACAACCCGTCAATATCCTCAATATGTATATTAAACTTCCCCGTGCTAAATTCATGTGTCTTTATTCCCATTATCCAGCATTCATCCCTGCCACGCCATATCCAGCATCTTCTTCCTCCTCCTCACCCCATATCAGATCAAAGACGCTCTTGCGTGAGCCCATTACCGCTGGGTTGTTAATACCACCACAAGCCAATGCACCCACCAGCGCATCTGCCCTATCCGGCGAATTAAGCCCCCTAGACTTCATATCCTGCTTACTCTCCAACATTAGCTTACCTTTACTGCTAGTCTTGCCCAATCTAGTCGTAAGCTGTTCAACTAATAGATCATCTTCCGGTAAACGTACATCACCCTTTTCAATCATGCGAGCAGACTCATACCACATCTCAGCACCTCTGTTTCCATAATGCCTGTCATCATAAGCCCTGCTACCGTTATTTACCCTGTTAACCACCCAGCCAGCCTCGCCCAACGCATCACACATCGGAATCCCCAAGCCTCCCGCATCAGCATATATATTGGAGGCTTCCAGTCCCATCTTCTTAAACTCCATAATAAACCGCCCCACCCCCTCCATCGTATTCCTCTCCTTCCAGCATTTAAGGGGTAAAACCTCATTCCCGTCCCGAACACATAATACATTCTCATCACCCCCAGCCGCAAAATCACAGAAGGCTATCTTCCCGCCAGACCGCTTTGAAGGTGGATTCTGATAACAAAACTGTAGCGTGTTATAGGGTATTACCAGATTCTCAGAGCCCAAGTCCATGAACTCCCCATAAATCATAGACCTAACCAGAGGATGCTCAATACCCCACTTCTCCGTCTGCTCATCAATCCAGTCCTTCGGTATATGAGGGCAGTCGAAAGCCGTAACACTATGCGTATCCCAATAACTAGCCTCCTTCGTAAATGCCCTGTAAAACGAACCGCTCGGCCCACCGGGGGATGACATCACCAATAACCTGCTAGGCTGACATCTGGCTATAGCCTCATATATCGTATCAGGAACCGTCTTAGCCTCATCCACTATCATCATCAAATTATCAGTCGGCCCCTGCCTATGCCACCCCTCAAACTTACCCGCATCATTCGTACTAAACCCAATAGCCCTAGAACCATTCTGATGCTCCAATTCACTACTCGTAACCCGCCAGCCATCACCCAGATTAGCAATATACTTCCTGAGACTAGGCCAAAGCTGATCCTCAACCTGACGCCATACCCCCGCCGTAGTAATAGTCAAACTCTGAGGGAACCTTATCATGTGCCACAGAACAGCCGCTCCTGCAACCACAGCGGTCTTTCCTGAGCCGTTTGCTGCCTTCATGGCTACACGGGACTCCTTGAAATTAAGATCGCTTAGAACGCGTTTCTGCCACTCATAAGGTTTAATGCCCAGAAACAACTCAGGGAAGTTCTCCAGATTAGCCGAACGCTCCACTATAGATCGCTTCGTAAGGGCCTTATCTCCCTTTTTAGCGACCTTTTTCTGTATTTCACCCGCAGTTTTCTTCGATATCTTAGCGGATTTTAGGGGGTTCTTTAACTTGAGGCCCACTTTTTTGGTGCTCCGATAATTTGTGCTAGGTAGATAGTATACTACGACTGGCCTTGGGGGCCGTATCCCCCCGTGGTCTTACCCGTTCGGGTGCCCCAGCCAAGGCTCGCAATAGTTCCGGGCTGACTGTGCCCTGAGTTTCCTGCCTGATTTCCTGTCGCTCAGTCTTATTCCATTGTGAGTGACGCCGTTCGAGGATTGCGATAGCCAATTTGCCATCTTTCTCGGCATGACGGGCGGCGAGTTGGATCATCCGGTGCTCATGATCTGCGGTTGCTTTCTCCACGGCCGATTTCAATGCGGGATAAATACGGAGCCATTTCTCAACCTGAGGCAGGGAAAGCTCCACGAAATTGCAAGCCGATGGCAAACCCAAACCTTCGCGGACGGCATCGCAGAGGGCATCGATTTTTTCCGTGGGAAGCGGCGGCATCTTGGTTGGTTGCGTTATCTTGGGCATCGTTTTTTTATAATCGTGGTGGCCGTATTTATATGTAGAGAGGCAAGGGTTGTCAAGGCAATCCACCTAGCGATAGCTTACCCACAAGGTCGGCGGGATCGTTCTCTGCATTGCGGGTCAATTCAGACCATACCGAAGCAGAGCGGCACGTAGGTTTCCGTGAAAAACTTGTTATGGAACCGGAAAGCCTCTTCGGAGGTGAGGTGCGTAATGGCATCTCGGTCACACATGAGGGCAGGGTGAAATCATAAACCCAGTTCGTAAGAGCGTTGCCCGAATCATGAGTGACCATCCTAGAGTCATTGAGATGTATCCCAGAAAGATAAAATCATCATGACAAACCAAAATAAAATAGCTGAACTAATACCAGCAGAAACCATCGAGGAAACAGAGACAGTATTAACTATATCAGGCGATGAGTTAACGCAAATCTGTGCAGCAATTAGGAAATCAGAGACACTGGCCGAAGGGTTGGATATCTCAGGGATCGGGGCTGCTGAAGGCGAACCAAAGCCTACTAATGCCCAGCAAAAGCGCATAGACAAAGCGTTCGACTCACTAAAGGCACGTCTCCAAAAGGAAAAGGATGAGAGAGAGACGAAGAAAGCCAGCCTGTTAGAGAAAGTTGAGATAGCTGTACGTTGGCACATGACAAATCCCTTCTCAAAGTGGAACGGGACTGAAGAAGAATGTCGCCAAGCAATGTTAGGTCAAGTTAAGTAAATAAATAAACCATTTCTCGATGGCTCTAGGATGGTCACTGTACTAGAAAACATACCGTCAAAAACCATAACAAAAAGAAAGAGAGGCTAATAATGCCTGAAGTAATAGAGAAACCTGAAGTCGTAGTTCACGAATTGGACATATCCGCAATAAAGAATAAAGAAGAAAAGCAAACTGGAGAAATTATCCGTGCTGCTTTATCTAACCTTTCTATTGAGGATTTAGGTAACTTGTTCGATCAAAGTAGTGTCATACCTGAAGCGCAATATGTTATCAGGACATGGCACAATAATTGTGAAATGGACGAAGCTGCTCCAGAATGGATGAAGAATCCTAACGCGGATCAGAACCTAGTCCTAGTATCTGCGCCATTGGATGCCAGACTATACAAGAAAGCTATGGCCGCTATCGACTTGGAACACCGCAAGGTAACTGAGAAGGACGGCAAGGTAGCCCAACTTGTAGTGACTGGACATACCTACGATGATAATGGAAAGAAAGTGCCAGTTAAGAAATGGAATAAAGACGGCAAGGTGCTGTTTTCTGCCCAGAATAAGACTGACATTTACAACTTCGCTATCAGAGCGGCTGCTACCCTCAATCATGAGGAACAATATGCTGACAATGTGAAAGAGCGGATCAAGAGAGGATTCCGTACTATTGAACAGCGTGAGAACAAGAGTAAGTTCGTAACTACAATGCTGCGACCTCAGGATAAGAAGAAGAAAACAATCAGGACAACTAGCGGAAGGGAGATAGATCAGGAGACACTGAATCGTATCGAACGTCTGCACCCTGATGTGTTCGACAGTAACGAGTAATCACGGCCAACGTGCCGAATAAAACCATGTCATGATGGTTGGGGAGTCGGAGAAATACAGTCGATTCTGTAGCAGTATAGTATATAGGATCGGCTACCTGTAAAATTCTCTGGCTCCCCTTTTCTGCTGCCAATCAATTTTCAAGTAAAATGAGCGACAAATTCTGTTGCCAATCAAAAAGAAACATCAACCAAGGAATAAAGATGAGTAAAATGGGAGACAAATACATAGAGCAGATGAACAGGGAGAATATGGAGCCGCCTTCATGGGAGGATGTCCAGAAAGCCAAGCGAGAGGTAAAAGAATCGTTTGAAAACAGGATCAGAAAGGAAAATAGAGGTCTGATTGCGGGAGCTTGCTTCACTATCATGATCGTAATAGGTATTGCACTCTATTGTTATGCTCTGATTCAGAAAGTAGGAGGATGAGTGAGGAGTCAATTCTAAATACAATCAAGATACTAAGACATGAGCTGGAATCCTTGAGAAAGGAACTAAGACAGTCTCAAAGATGTAGTGTCCTGATGTACCGAAAGGCTGGTGAAAGATGCGGCCAGATCGAACAGCATATAAACATGAGACACCATCAAGATGTCCTGCCACCTGACTTGATTGAAGCAGTAGATGGACAGGAGTTCTTTGAAGGATACGAACCAAGGATAACGAAATGAGTAAAGAATTAGGCAGAGATATGGGTTTACTGAGGAGGGTGGAAGCCCTAGAGAAAACATTAGGCGACTTACAGGCTGGCAGCAGTCTATTTATGGAGGCCATGCAAAGGGAAGTTAAAGAACTGCATCGCTATGTAGCAGAACTTCAAAGCCACAGCTTAATGCTAAAGAAAAGGATAGTGGAACTGGAGGAGGAGAAGAAAGCAGGTCGGTTTGAATTAAACTAATATCAGAATGCTATCTCCGACTATCTCCAGACATCTCCACAATACTCACAACAGAATAGAATAGAATAGAATAGAATAGAATAGATTATTATATATAGCGTATGCAGTAAAGAGCATAGAACAAGATGACTACAAAGCATAGCTCCGCCAGTATTTGAAGCGCACAAGGAGGTTTCATTTCATCTTACAGGATATAACAACCAAGGTTCCTGCGACCACCACGTTGCAAACTGAATCTAAAAGTGCCATCAATAATCCTAGCTCATTCATATACTATTAGACGCAGACAATGTGAATAAGATGCAAACAATCTTACGCTCACCCTGACCCTATCGACTCCTTTACAAAAAATACAGGTAGGTTCTTCATAATTCAGGGTGAGACAATTTCAAAACAAAACAAACAACCAACAAACGAAAGATAAAGTAATGGGAGAAGGTAAATACATATATGTAGTAAGACGCCGATCAACCAATGGTAGAGTCCCTTGGTCAATAATGTCTATATGCAAGACAGAAGAACTGGCCCGTGAAGTTGTCAAAAAACACAAGAACACGAACTCCGACAGGTTCTATCACTCCATCAAAGAACACTTGCTCGCTTCTGACTTGGAGACAGCCTTTGAGAAGTGCGGTGGTAATGATGTTGTTTGGGAGAACGATGACGGCGTATATGAAAGCCCGTATCACAAGAGGAGAAAAGAAAGGAGAGAAGTGGAGGTATGAAGGAGACTGGATATGCCATACAAAACTAAAGAAGAAAAGAGGCTATACGATATTGAGTACAGAAAAAAGAACCCCATAAAACTAAAAGAGAATAAAAGAAAATACTATTACGAGCACCGAAGGGAGTGTTGCGAATACTCTAAGAAATGGGTCGCCGAAAACAAAGAACGGCATAAAATGAACGGCCTAAAATGGAGAGAAGAACACAAAGAAGAATACAAAGAATACAAGAAACAATATAGACTAAGGAATCTAAAGAAAATCCTAAGGCGAGAGGCAAAATATCGTAAACATCTAAAGGCAGACCCTGAACTACGAAAGAAAGAGGCTGAGTATAAAAAGAAATGGGCCAAAGAAAACAGTGCAGACTGCATACTAAGAGCCGATTGGCATAGAGCCACAAAAAGAAACGCAATTCTACCCTCTTCAGATGCTAATAAAATAAAAGAAATACTATCAGAGTGCAGGGCTAAGACTAAAAGATGTAAAAGAAAATATCACGTTGACCATATCATACCGCTTCACATTGGAGGAGCACATCACCAAGACAACCTAAGAATAATTACAGCCTTAGCAAACCTAAGAAAACAGGGCAAGTACATACCCTCTCTAGGTGGAGTATGGGCTGATAACAAACTAGCTAAGAAGAACAGGAGGAAGTATGGCGTGGGAAGCACAATGGAATCTAAAGCCTAATCAAAGAGACGCGTTCACAGAGAGAATAGCTTTCGAGAGATGGCTTGAACACATGGTAACAATGAACCAAAAGGAAAGTAATGGAGAAGAAAAACGCACACGTTGCAATGGAGAAGAACATCTGTTTAGCAACGGGGAAGGAATATGAAACAGGGTCACTCCTACTAGCAACAAGATACCGAAACGGTGAATCAGTTGTAGACTTGGAGGGAACCAATAAAAGAACTGGCTTTGACAATAACATAACAGGCAACGGCTTTTGCCCAGAAGTTCAGGAGAAACTGGATAAAGGGTATGTTGTTCTGGTTGTTATTGATTCAGAGAAGTCAGGTATAGGCGAGAACCGATCTATAGTTCAGCCGGATGAGCCATACAGGACAGGAGAGATTATCTACATGAAGAAGGATGAGTCAGATAAGTTCTTCGATAATGAAATAAAGACAATAGCCTTCATAGACGAGGAGGTAGCTGAAGTAATAAAGGAAAGGATGCCAGATGAGTGAAACACCAGAAGAACAATGTGCATCGCTGCTTAAAACATTCAATGAGATGGCTACGAAGAAATTCATGGCCGGACAGGAGGAACACGGAGGAGATATATCAGATAGAGACTGCCTCAAGGAAAGTATGGGTGAGGGAGTTGATCTTATATTCTACCTCTTAATAGCAGAGCAACAGAAGAAAGATAAGGAAGCAACAGTAAGGTTCTTGGAGGGTACAATCTCACTCCTGAAGAACGAACTGGATGAGGCTAAGAAAACGTGTGACTACTATAAGGAGTTAAGCAAGAGGTAATTACAGGTAGCTAATTAGGCTACTGCAACACCGCTCATTGCTGGCTGTCAGTTTCAGGGCTGGCGGTGGGCGGTATGCAGTTGCTTGACCAGTAATCAAGTGACTCGGAAAGAAACCTATGAAAGAAATAGAAGATAGGGATGTTGCTGCTCATGAGATAAGAGTAGAGAAAGACGACATCCAAAACGCAAGGACAGGAGAGAAGATAGAAGGATTCATCGGACTATACAGGAAGGACACTAACGGTATCGTTGGCGTTCACTCTGACAAGTACGGCTTCATATCTTACCAAGACATACATGATTGTATTGCTACGGAAATAGCCATCATGGCTGGGCCTACAATCGAACCAGAGTACACATCATACGCTCTACCATTCAAGCGCACAGGCGAGATGGGCGGTAGGATTTCTATGAAATGGTCTGTCCCTTCACTGAGTATGGAATGTATCAAGACAGGAGACGTGCTAAATTACACCTATGAGTGTTCACCTAGTCACGATGGCTCCGCTGGTGTTCCGTCCAGAACTGGGGCTGACAGGGTAGCGTGCATGAACGGTATGGTTCTGAATGAAACACTGATGACCACAACCTTCAAGCACTCAAAGCACGTTGATTATAAACAGATCATTAAGAACGTGAAGGGCTCTGTTGTGGAGTTCGAGAAGGGTGTTAAGAAGTACGGCCAGATGTTCGATGAAGAACTGAACACACGCATAAGCTGGGCCGAAGGTCATAACGCAATAAAGAACATATTCCATGAGAAGGCTGACAGGGAGGCGATCCAAATGCTATGGCAGCGTCCAAGCTACTGGAACAATATCCCAGCCGACAGAAAGCCAAGCTCTAACGAAGGATGGCATGACCTTAGCCAGTTCAGGGATCAGCACAACGTTGAGGTCAGGCATGGAGGAGAGACTGAGCTATGGAAGATGCCAGCATCGACTGACAGGACACAGACAGTGTTCATCGGTGACTTGCTTAACTGCATCACTGACCACCTGACACATGGGCAAGACAGCCGACTGTACGCTGCACAACGCAGCCAGAAGGCGTTCAAGCAGCTACTAGACTTCACAAGCAACGAGAGAAGCTCCAACGCATCGATGAAGTTAGTAAGCTCACCGCCTAAGCGTCCTAGAAACGCGACACCACAACGTAGAGAGCAAGGTTCCTTAGAGATATTGGCACACAACCCGATTGACTAAAGGAGAAGAGGAGGGTAGGGGGCTGTAGATGCCAATTTCCCTACCCTCCTCAGGAGGTGACAAGCGAGGAGTCGCCTTAATCTATAACGACTAGAGAAAGGATAATCAAATGGAAGTTATTAAGCAAACTTCTTGGGTACTTCCCCTTATGATAGAGGCAACAGCCGTTGAGTTAAAAGACAACAGGGTTGATGACCTTATACAGTTCGGGGTAATTACCAGTGCAGGACATCCGGTTGGGCCTCGTCTATTGAAGGGTGAGGATAGTCCTAACATACAGGATTGGGGGCCGTTTTGTGAGTTCGAGCCAGCGGAAAAGCTGAAGAACAGACTCACGGCTCACATAGAGAAAACAGAAAAGCGTAAAGAAAAGAGAACAAGGAGGAAGAAATGAAGAAACTATTACTGTTAATGCTTACGCAAATGTGGGCATCGGCACAACTACACCACGGCAACATATCATGGGAACTTGTCGAGGCCATACGTCAGGTTGAAAGCGGTGGCCGGAACGTAGCTGGAGATCACGGTCTTGCGAGAGGGCAATGGCAGTTCCATCGTGAGGCTTGGAAGGATATCAACCTGTTCAGGGCAAAGAGAAAGCTGCTAACATATTCCTATGACTTTTCGTGGAAGGAGAAGGTGTCTAGGATATACGCTTATGACTACCTACATATCCAGAGAAGCAGGTTCCTCAAGACACAGAAGATGGAGCCCACCACTACTGAGCTATGGTATATGTGGAGCTTGGGATACGACAGGTACGTTGTACAATGCAAGGCAGACATAGAGAACCTTACAGTACCGGAGAGGGTGAGGGCATGGAAGAAGTCTATACTAATAAACAACCTAATCAGAAAACAAATGGAGTAAATCAATGGGACTATTAAACATGAAGGCTTGCATCAAGGAAGCACTGGAGACAGCCAAGAGACACAAGGGAGAGGTGACACAGGTGAGCCAGTCTTGGAAGGATGAACTGGAGCAGGACGTAAGGGTTCTTATATTCAGGAAGGTGATGGCACACAAAAAAGGCAAGACTATGTAAGGGGTTTAATTGATCGAAATAAGTCCCTCTTGACAGGTAAATACAGGCGTATGTATAATCCGCGCCGTGACTACGATTAAGAAGAAACCCATATACAAGGACGGTAAGAAGATGAGGACTTACAGGCTCTCTGATGCCACCGTAGAGAGGCTCAAGGAGTTATCCGATGCCACAGGAAAGACCATGACTAAGGTTGTGGAAGAGTTAATCCATGCTGCGGAGGTTGATGATGAACTCGAGACAGAAGGGAGCTAGAGGTGAGAGATTGTGGAGGGATGTTCTAAGGGCTCAGGGATTCGAGGCAATTAGAGGATGTCAAAACGCAGGGAGATTCGCAGGGGGTCAGGAGGCTCCCGATGTAATCTGTAATCTGCCGTTCCACTTCGAGGTTAAATTCGTTGAGAAGCTAAACGTAAGCAACGCCATGGCTCAGGCTACCCGTGATGCTAATGAAAAATTTCCAGTGGTAGCACACAAAAAATCTAGGGAGGATTGGTTGGTAACAATGGACGCCAGCCTGTTCTTCCAAATGGTAAAGGGAGAAATCCCAATTCAACAAAAGGAAGCAAGTGAGTGAAGAACAAGAAACATTAGATACAACGTATCCCTTGAGGAGAGAGATACCAGTGACCAATGACCAGCACCTTGATGAGCTTAACCGCATCATTGAAGAACTGACTGAGGCACTGGAGGAGAAGAAAAACAGCGGCGAAGATTGGTCAATCCAGAGCGACAGCATAAAGGGTGTGTCAACCGCACTAGCAAAGGCTCAGGTAGACTGGTCTGGAGGCGTAGCAGAAACAGGAAAGAACCCTCATTTCAAGAGGCACGATGGCAGTCCTAGCACGTTCCAGAAGTTGCAGGACATGGTTGAGAAAGCTGGGCCTATTCTGTCAAAGAACGGTCTAGCCGTCACTCAAGTTACTGTCCCGAAAGAGACAAGTGCTGGCGTGAGGATATTCCTAGTTACTACCGTAATGCACGGATCAACTGATAGCTGGATAAGGAGCTATTGGCCTATGAACCCAGACAGAAAGGGTCAGCAAGCACTAGCCAGTGAGCACACCTACTCGAAACGTCAGGGCTACGGAGGTACTCTTGTAATACCCCCAGCCGACGACGATGACGGTGAAGCATCCGAAGGGAGAGGTTAATGAAACGGGGTACGTCTGGTAAGAAACACGCTGGGCGTACCCCTACCGTCAAGGATTGCGATGAGTTCAATAGAGCTTTTAGCAAATGGTATAAGGAACGCTATGGGAATTATAACTACCGAAAACTTACACGGAAACAACGAGAAGCCCAAGAAGGAGAACGCCCCGACAAGGCATCATCCTGAATTGTCTCCCTCGTCGTTTCCCTCGATGGCCACCTGCCCCTGCTATGTATCCAAGAAGGATGCTAGTGGTGCGGCGTTAGAGAGAGGAAACAAACTACACCAACAACTCAGTGAGATACTAACATCCCATGAAGTATGATGAAGAAGCCGTAGCTACAGCGGAGTATATCCGTAAGGTGGCGAACGGAAAGAAGATAGAGTCAGAGGTAGAGGTTAGCCTAATGCGTGATGGCAAGGAAGTAACCTATGGAACCTATGACGCATACTGTGAGGGACACCTGTTCGACTTAAAGACAGGCCAGATGGAGAGATACTATGTACCCCAGATGGCAGTCTATGTCGCAGCCATTTGCCAGCGTGATAACGTAGACAAGATTGAGGTTCACCTGATTTATTCAGCACTCAAGAAGGTTGACAAGTTCACTCTGACAAGGGAGGAAGCAGAGAAGGTATCTTACAGTATAATAGATTCCGTTAACGATCCAACTCGAAGCCCTAATACAAGCGAGTATTGTAACTGGTGCGGTAGACAGGAAAGCTGTACTGCATTACGGGGCATGGCCATGACGGTTGCTGAGAAGCAGAAGATGGTACTGGAGCAGGAGCTGACAGTCATTAGCGACCCAAAGACAATGGGTGTGTTTAGGGATGTTGCCGAGGCTTGCACGGTATTCGCCAGAATGGTCAAGGAAAAGAGTGGTGAGTTCGACGAGATAGAAGGATGGAGTAAGACAACCCGCAAGGGAAAGAAAGCCATATCAAGTATAACTACCGCACTATTCCAATCGGGATTACCAGCGGAGATTTTTGTTAAGGCTTGCACTGTGTCTTACCCAAAGTTAAAGAAACAATTTGCTGAACACAAAGGAGTCAGTGAACATGAAGCAGACAGGATATTGTCCGGCCTGTTAGCTTCCATAACAAAAGAAGGACATTCAGTTAAATACTGGAGGAAGGAGAAGTAAGAAAAAATGCCACAAGAAAAACTAGGCAGCGGTGTTCTAATGAAGAACTCGTACAAAGAGGAGGGCGATAAGAAGCCTGAATACACTGGGCCATGCACCTTAATGGTGAACGGTCTGGAGCAGGAAGCTGAAATAGCGGCTTGGATAAAGACAGCAGAATCGGACAAGACCAGACTGAAAAAGGGAGATAAGTATTTCTCTTTCCAGATTCAGGAGAAGTTCAAGAAGGACATCCCTACTGCTGCCAGCGCACCAGACGACAACGACCAACCCCCATTCTAATATGAATGATGAGGAGTCATACGCCAATGAAAAATGGGGTAGGGTTGGCGCGATAAGAAATAAACCAAATATCAGGGAGGCGGAAGTTCTGGATAGGGTTGTGGCTGCGGCTGCGATTGAGTCCGGCCTTTCTCCTGCGTCTATTGTGGGTAGAAGGAGACCAACACTGTACTGTGATGTGAGATTCATCGTGTATAAAATGTGCATGGACTCGCAGATATTCACGCAGTCGCATCTCGCTAGATGTATGGGAAGAGATCATGGCACTATCTGGAATGGTGTCAGGCAGGTCGACGCTAGATTAGCGGGAGACGAAAGTGCGTTTAAGAAGTTCCGTGACCTATATGATCGGATAGAGAAAAGGTATGAAGCCTATGAGATCGACCCCGAACGTATGGTACAGGAACTCAGTATATATGATGGATGACAAGGAAATGATCTACCTCCAAAAGCGTGACTGTGCTAGTTGCGCCGTATGGGAGTGGATCAAATCCGACTGCTGGAAAAGAACCAGACCCGACATGAGGCCGCTCTCCCTAATAGAAAAGGAGGGGGTGGCTGAAGCTCTTGGAATGTTAACCGATAAAGGAATTGGTGACGTTGAGAGATTCGACAATATCGTTGATATGATTCGCACCAAAGTGAATTGGATGAACGAGAAGGGAGAAATAAGGGGCTGGGAGAAATGGCAGTCAGTCAATACCAAGGTCGAGGACGCAGCTCGCAAGAGAGTGGAATACTGGAACAAGAGGACAGAGGAGTACGACACTCCCGATCTCCCTCCACCACTCGAAACGGATGAGTTCAAGATCGCTTGGGAAGAGTACGAAACATACCGTAGAAGAAACGGATGGAAGAAGCTCAAGCCCATGTCCGTCAGTAAACTATGGGGAGAGATGGTACAGTGGGGTGGCGTAGATGAAGCTATTGCATCCATTAACCAGACAATATCCAAAGGATGGCAGGGGTTATTCCAACCTCGTTCATCAAAGGATGCTGCTGGGGAAGGCAAGAAAACATCATACGCTGGCAAACTGTGGGCTCTCGAAACCCATAAGAAAACCCTTCAAGATCAACTCAACCAACTCAGAGAATGGGGAGGTAAAGAGAAGGATAAAGAAAGAAGGGAGATAGCTATAAAGGTCAAAGACATAAACGATAAGATTCGTAAACTTGACCCAGAAGCCTAACAACCTACCTGACAGGCTCGGTGACGTAATCCTGAATGGTTTCACCACGTTGTTGCAGACGCCTCATTAAATCGTTTGCAACTTCCTGAGTGAGAATCTTCTTACGCGCTAAGTCTGTCAGGTAGACCTTTACTTCTGCGGGACTCTTACCCTGCAACTGATTCATAACAACAGCCGCCCTTACAGTAACGGGCGAGTTCTTCATTCTAATTTCTTCCGGCTCCAATCCGAGGGCCATCTCCCTAAGCCTACGAACAATCAAATCATTACGAAGTTTCTCACTATGGTTACGGGCAGGTTGTATATGCCTAACCCTATCCTGAATACTCATACCTCTGGTATCATTCATCCACCTGTCAACATATCTTCTACGCAGAACCCGATCAGTCGCGCCAACCATGTCGGCATCATCCATGATCTCCATAATCTCACTCTCGGCAAGATAGGTGCTGCGAGCAAGACGGGCGATAAGCGGAGTAGATGCAAGAGTTCTACCAGCAGGAGCAGCCCCAGTCTCATCCGGTATCCCCACATTCTTGTTAGGTATAAACTGTGTAATGCCGCCAGCGGTAAGGGTTTCAACCAGATGCTTAGTCCTTAACGCACCCAAGCTAGTGAACCCTCCAAGAGCCTTGTAGATATCAGGTGTACTTTCATAGTATTGCTCCTCTGGTGCGGCCTTTAACATTGAGATTGGAACTATTGGCTTATGACGGAAGAAGTTCCTGTTGCCCATTAGTTCAGCGGGAGCCTTGATTAGAGGATTGAGACTGGAACCTACGCTCTCCATAGTCTTAACCAAGTCACCCTCAGTTACCCCAGCTACGTTAATTGGCATCGTTGACTCCAGCCAGAATCCGAGCATCTCGCTTACTGCATCTGGGTCACGGTCATACATCCAGTCAAGCCCCTTCTCAAGTGTGTAGGAGAACAGGCCAAAAGATTCGCGTCTCGGTATGCGGATATAATCCCTGACCATCTTGCCCTCGATATAGGGGTGTTCAAAATGCTCATCAAGCGGGATCATAAAGTAACGCTTCTTCTCCTCATCACTTACCTCATCGTAATCATCCTTGTACCTTCTGTTCATCGACCAAGCCATCATGGTGGGAAGGGCAGCGAAGGCACTCAGCTTCATCATCACCATCGCCGCTTCACCCTTATCTCCACCCTTCTTGAACACTTGCAGCATCCTAGATAGATCACGCTCAACGCCCTGTACTCTGGCATTGAAGAACATAAATATAACATTCAAAGCCTCGCTCTCAGTGAACTTACCCTTTCTTATGAAGTCAGGTGATCCAGCGTAGTTCCTTATCTCAACGGCAATCTGATCCATCCTCTCATCCAGTTGCTTCTTCAGTGCCATCCTCTTTTTGGAATCAGTGGTTGCCTCCATCTTTGATACAAGCTCATCAATCCCCTCAAATCCCATCATCCTCTGCATCCCCACCATCTTGGCAGTCTGCTCCAGAGTCTTACCCACCAGAGATAGTTTTGAATTGGCCCATATAAGTGGGTTTCTTCTTGGTGAACCATGCCTCATCAGGGGGTCTTTGATCTGGGTAGCTTTGCTGAAGTATTCGGCTATGGTCGATCCAGCCGCGCCACTGTTAACAAACTCATTATATAAACTATCAAGTCCCGCCACCTGATCTGGAGCGAACTTGCGAACTAAATTCTTAATTGAGTTTGGTGTAAGGTTTTGCCAAGAGGATGAAGCCAGAGCCTTGAAATACTGAAGGGCTAATACTATCGGGCTCAACCCTTTATCCTTTGCCCTTAAACCAGCCTTGGATGTGGTGAGTAGACGGATCGGGTCGAACAACATAAAGTTACCCAACTGGAAGAACGCATTGACACCTGTTGCACCCAGCTTGAATATATCCCCAGCCATCTTGGTAGCTATATAAGTGTGGGAAACGCTCACTGGATCAAATGTGTTAAGCAGCCTAGCTATCTCCCTGTCAAACCAGAGGTATTTAACTTCCCCGTTCTCGAAGAACTTAACCTCCTCCATGTCAGCAGCAGCACCTATGGTTTCAGACTTCTTTATGTACTTACCATCTGGATCAAAGTCCCTGCGGAAATCCTCAATCTTGGTTATGAACACATTCCTGTCCACCCTTAGCTGGGTCATATATAACTTGTACCTTGCAGCATCCATCGGGTTCAGGACTGACCAATCACCAGACTTAATCCCCGTAATCATCTGCCCGAACGTGTCCTCTGGGTTCCTATTGAAATGCTTCATCACAAAGAACGGAGCGTAGAACGAGGTTGATGCAGACATATTACTGTAGGATGTGCCTGATATAACACCGGACTCGAACATATCCTTCAGTGCTTCCTCAAAGTGTGCATGATAAACTTCACTTGCCTCAATAAATTTACCGTCAAACAATGGCCCATCCGGCCCTCGCAGAACATTCCCTTCGGCATCTGTCTTGTGCCTTAACATCTCTGGGTCGTCTATCTCTGCCATGAGAGCATCCAACCCTCCAACCAACTTGGGAACATCCGACCTATTCTTGTAGGTTCCAACCTCCCTCGACTTCGTTAGCAGGTTAATCAACTCAATCTGAATGTCCTCGACTGTCTTTCCACCAGTTAGCTCATCCGGTGGGACAATGAACTCGCCAGTCTTGGGGTCTATATATTCCTCAAGGATTCTTATTCTCGCAAGATCACCCTCGGATGACTCGTTAACCAGCCTGTCCTGTATTCTTAGATTAAGCAGGAAGCGATTAAACCTCTCCATCGTCTGCTTGTTTCCGCCTATCAGGTTGTTTATAGATTCATTAAGCCTACCAACACGCAGGTCAGCCTTAACCGGACTACCAGCCTGAAGCTCATGTTGCTGGGCCAATGTTATCCTAGTCTTACCCGCAATGTTATTCTGCTCAAAGACCATATCCTGAAGTATAGATAGTGGGTGAGACTTTGTGATGACAGCTTCCTTGAACTTATCCATCCAAGACATCTCCTTCTCAACCAAACCCTTCTTTGCTTCTGGGGATTCTAGTCTGCCCTTTAGATCATCATTAACTTCTTCAGGCGTAGTTGGAACTGCACTCTCTCTACCCTTAGCGAACGCACCAGTAATCTCTATATCAGTATCGTCAAAGATAACGTAGTTGTAGTTGCCTTCGCCCTCTCTTCTGGCTGCACCTTCAAGGTATTTGTTACCTCGTATGCCGTGCTTGAGAAGGAGCAGGGAAGTGTCCTCCTTTGTGCCGCCTATAATACGACCAATCTCCCTGTAAATATCCATACCATTACCTAAATTAACTGGAAGCAACTCACCCAACTCATCCTCGATAGCGTTCAAGGCTTTGGAAACTTTAGAAGATTGCTCGGCACGGTTCTTATCAAGCAACAGGTATTCGTCCTCGGCGGGGGCTAGTGTGACTTCGTATATTTTGCCCTTGGGTCTGCTTACTTTAAGGCGTTCCCAAAAATCGTATCGGAATCCTTTTCCCACGCTCACCCCTTGACTCTCCAGATTCCCTAGCCATTCAATAGCTCCTATGGAAATTTCATCGATTACCTCAATAGAAGCATCCTCATAAATAGCAAAAAGATCTTCCTCCGCTTGGGTTAATTCGACTACATCCCCACCCTTCCAGAGCTCCATCAGCTTTTTCTTAATTTCTGGGCCTGATTGCTCCCATTCAGCGAATGATTCAGGGGAGGCTTCTTTCATCTTCTCCAAATTCAATCTCTCTATCAACGCCTCTACCTCTCCTGTTCCTCCCATATCCTCCCATGTAAAGTTGAGATTAGGTTCTTCGATAGATTCCCTAGTAAGGCGAACTAATTCTGGCCCCAGTTGCGTAATCCAAGATTTAGCTTGCGATAATTTAACACCTTTATTTTCCGACGGATATCTGCTGGGGTTCCTGAGTACATAAGCCATTTGTGCCAACGCAACTGCCCTCGGTAACGCATCCTTCTCCACCCTTTCAGATTGCTCGGCAAATTCCGCACCGCGCCCCTCTGCCACAAGCTCATCACCAGTTTTCCCATCCCATGTAATTTCCAACGGCCCCGATCCCGTCAAACCAGTTCCTCTCATATTCTTATAATGCTCTGCAACACCCCTAGACGTAGCAAAGTAAAGACCCCAGCCGTATGCCTGATGCCCCTCACCTTCGCCTATGTTTTCAGTAGAGAACTTATCAAATCGCTCTGATCTAGGTGTACCGTGTAAGGCTGCTGCGGCGAACATGGCATCAATCAATTCACTCTCATTCTTCAAGCCGTCCTTCATGTCTCGGAATAACTCTCTGCTATTCTCAATCGGAACAACCTCTTCGCCTTGGAGGGTGGACTTATCCATAACAAAACCATGTCTGGGATCGTCAGGCACACCGATGTTCATACTGTAGTTGGCTGTATCGAGTTGCCTTATGGTAATGACACCCCTCCCGCCAGTTCCTATAAAGTCAGCATAGTTCTTTGGGCCAACCATAGACCTGTCTGCTGCTGCCATCGAGCCCATCTCAACAACCTCATCAAGAAGGCTTTCGTACTGCTTGCTTAATCCAACTATACTCTTCAGTATCTCCCAGATTTCATCAAGCAATGTTAGCCCACTTGTGAGAGTATCTCCCTTTCTGGTTGAAGGAATCGTTTGTAGAAAGCTCCTGAACTCGTCATTGAACATAGCGTGTGCCACAAACTCAAGGTCGCTGGTGAACGGGTAATAGTCCAAGCTCCCGAATGTATCACCCTTGTTCTTGTATGCCTTCCTAGCCTTCTTGAGCATCCTGTTCAGCCTCGCCCTATCCGCTTTATTGTGAGGACTAATAATCGAGCCAGAAGTTAGGGCATGGAAGTATTCCTCTAAAAGAACCTTCATCGCCGAGAACTCACTGTTGCCCATTCTGGTAGGATCAATAATAATCTGATCGTAAATCTGGTTATAGAAACCCGCAGGTGCAGCATTGGTAGCATCCGACTCCAGACGACCAAGCAGAACCGGAACCTTCAGGGTGTTCTTGGATTCAGCCAACTTGAATAGCGGCCTAAACCTGTCCACATACTTTCTCTGGGACGGTGTAAGTTTGCTGTATAAATGATCGAAGGCTTCTGATACTGGAACATTACCCAATCCAGCGGGAAGAGGCGAGAACAGCATATCAGGTTGACCTTCGCTGACAGCACCCTTGGCAAACTGGGCATCCTCCGAACTGTTAAGAAACTCTTCCTCTGAGCTAATAGACTCGTAAAGTGAAGCCTCATTGAACGCACCTCTAACGTCCCTCCTCAACATCTTGATCTTCTCTTGTATATAATAGTTAGTCCACTCTCCACCACCACCCGCCCCATAAACAGGCTCAGTCTTTTTCTTACCAGTGAACGCCTTATGCTGTGCCTTGGACACTGGCCTGTAGGCTCCACGTTTATTAGACCAGATATAGTATATTGTTTTAGTTACCTTAGGAGCCCCAGTTAGCTTGGAGAAAACTTCCTTGGCCCCTTCCCTGTCAATGCCCCTGCCCCTAGCCTTGTTGATCTCACCGTAAATTCTGGCTATCTCTTTCCTGACTTTATCAAAGCTGAAGTTCCTAGTATCGTCAGCCCTTTCACTTATTATCTTCTCCAACTTAATCCGTAGATTGAACAAGGAATCAGAAACAATCTTACGCCTAGCCTCAAGTTCAGCCAGATATTCCTTTGCCCTGCGTTGAACAATCCTGTCTCCCTCCTTTACATTGATCTTTACATTGGTATTTCTAGGAAGAACTCCCTCCCTCTGTATCACCTCAAAGTATCCGGCAAGTGCAGAGTTATGGGTTATGATGGTGTCGGGGGTTAGCTCGGTATTCTCTGCCAAGTATTCATCTGAGAATAATTCCCCTGCCCTGATTTGTGTGCCAAAGGACTTGTACCTCTTTACAAATTGTTCCAGCTTGTTTCCGCTTAGTAAGTCTATCTTCTGGTCAAGTTTGGAAATCTCCCTAAACAACCTCTCCCTCTCCTTCATTGTCTTGTACTGCTCCGGCTTCTTCGCGTTGTCTAGTTCAATCGACCTTGTTAGCTCAGGAAGAAAAGCCTCATTCCATATCCTGTTCCTTACCCCACTCATGCCGTGAGCTTCAATAGCACCAGTAGTCTTAAACCCTATCCTGTCGTCCAACATAGACCTGAACTGTGCAATAAAGCTGGCTATATCTTCTCTCGCCTTCTGAACCCTAGCTACATCTTCAGGTGTCCGGTTGGCTTCATCAATCTGTCTGCCTAAGTCTGGGCTGTTGGCTATTAACTGATCTGCGGAATCCAGACTATCATCTTGGTAGTGTTCTTCGTTTGTAAATTCTGATGCAGCCTCAAGTTTCCTTCCAAGAGGGCTATCCTCAGTAGCTTCTTCCACAATCGCTGGCATCCTTAGCTCACCCGTGACCCTCTTAACCCCCTCATGAGGTCTTGCGGCAAACTGTTCCTCCAGCTTTTTATTTTCATTCCTAACCTTTTCAAGACTGTCGCGCATTGAGTTTAGAATGATAGTCTTGCCGCCAAAATCCCTGTAAAGACCACGATCCCCAACTGACCTACCCTTATCCTTATGGTTCTGAACACGATCCCTAGCCTGAATGACAGCCTTTGTGAAAGCGTTCCATGCCATGTCAGCAGCCGGAGTCCCGTAAGTGTTCCTCCAGTTGGATGCGAGGTGGGTGGCAAATCTTCTCCAAGTCTCTATAAGGCTGACATCAAGCATATTGCCGTCCTTATCCCTTACCTCCTGAACAGGCTCGGCAAACCCCGCTAGTTCTTCCTTGCTAAATTCTCTCCACAATTTCTCGTTAAACAACTGATGCCTTGGGTCGTACTCAGCCTCAGTCGTGGTGCTAAGGTCGTGCTCCTCGTTTATCTGGCTTATCTCCGCGTCGATAACTGCCATCTGCTTCTTGAGTATTTCAACAGTTTTGGGCTCATTTATATTACTGACAGCTTTATCCTCAAGATCACTACGCTGTTTGATTAGATTGTTTATTCTTTTAACAGCACTGGAGGTACTCAAATCCTGTTCGGTTGCTTCGGGAGATAACTCTATGGGCGTTCCGGTGAATAGTTCTGACCCCTCAACTCCTATGTCAGCAGGTCTTTTTGCTTCTCTCCTGCCCAGTTCTCTGTTTGCCTCTAGGACTGCCCTCTCCTTCGGGGTCATCACCTTCTGCTTAAATCCAATTTTCTCTTTCTGTGTTGGTTCGCCAGCTTCAACCTCAATCTTCGGCCCCTTCCTCTCTGTCTCTGCCTCTTCAATCACCTGCTCTGTCGTCTTTTCAACTTCGAGAACATCCTCCGCAGCCATCGTCACCCCTGTTGCTGGGTCTATCTTAACCTCTCCCTTTACCTTACCCTCCTTCTCGGCAGCACTAGCCTTATTGGCAACCCTATCAAAAAGATCGCCAGTTCCGGTATCTGCCTTTCTACCTTTGACTACACCTTTGGCAAATGGCGCACCTCCTCCAATACCTACGTCAGTCGTTGCCTCATAGTTCTCATCAAGGTAAACTCCAAGTGCTCTAAGCGTTTCTGTGTCCTTCTCCTCAATTAGAGTTCCGTAAGTATCAGCCGCTTCATTGAAGATATCCCTGAAACTCAGCCCCTCTCCAGAACCAGCAATGGCCTCCCTCACAAACTCTGTTATCAGTTCAGACGATTGAGCAGTTTTCTCACTATCAGACATGGCTTCAAGGATAGCGTCCTCAGGGCTTGAGAGAACATTGAAATTCTTTTTACCCAACGCCTCTTCAAGAATGTTGACCGCATTAGAAAGCTCCATTGATTCACCCTTGAGAGCGAGCTTCTCCTGCCCTTCTCTGGTGACTCTTACTCGGCTTGCTTTAATTCCTTTTTTCTCAGCGATTTCTTTAAGCCTTTCAGCAGACGGATTCTTCTCTATGGTAACAAGCTCAAGGTCTACCATCTTCTCTCTCTCATCAGCATCCTTCTCTACCATATAGCTATCAACCTGAGCCCTCTTCCCTATAACATACTCTGCGTCAGGTTGAGCCTCCTCTGTTTGGCTAAGTCTGAAAGCATAATCACGGGCAGCTTGTCGTTCCGCTCTGGCAATGTTGTTGTTTATCGCCTTGAGAGCCTCCTTGTGTCCTGTCTTGGTTACTGCCCCCTCTTCACTTGGCGGGATAGCCTTCTCATCCTTGCTCTTAACCAAATAAACTTCATCAATGTGCTCCTTGAATATCTCA